>Ga0316196_10000216_pt1 | contig 20148 bp, 17 predicted proteins | sample Eddsed2cm_MG_FD_204938 | JGI IMG/M metagenome (GOLD analysis project Ga0316196, IMG submission 204938) | Coastal sediment microbial communities from Maine, United States - Eddy sediment 2 cm | ecosystem: Environmental > Aquatic > Marine > Coastal > Sediment | place: USA: Maine | collected... | reverse complement strand
ATATTCGCAGATTAATTCAAAATCAAATTCATGGATTGATTTATTTTCATCGTTCATAATTTTTCCTTTAGAGTCAACTATCAAAAAATGATGCTTTTACTAAGCTGCTTTTGCGGGGTTTTATAGCAGAAATCAGCACTTTCAAAAAGGTAAAAGCAGGGCCCCTAAAATAAACAAAAATGACGTCTCATTTTTTTAAACTGGTTTCGCTTTCAGAATCTTGCTCTACCTGCATTGACATATACCTTCCAACGATCAGGGCAATAATAATCGCCATATAAATGCTGCCCATTGCTGCTTCGAATATCGCAAGCCTTTTAGCAAGTATTGATATGGGTGCAACGTCACCGAAGCCTACCGTGGTAAGGGTGACGAAACTGAAATAAAGTAAATCGGTAGTTTCAGATAATCCCGAAAACGAACCGGGAGAAATACCCTCGTGAACAGTATAGATACCAGCCCACATGATTCCAATCAAAAAATAAATAGATATAGCGCAATATATCAAGTTAGCTGTTATCACTCTCTGCGAAAGAAGATTTCTCAGCAATAGGACTACGATATAAAAATATAAAATTGTGCCAAAACAATATCCGACAACCGTTAAATAGCGGTGTGTCAAAAACATGGTAAAACCGTCAAGTATCACAAAAGGCGCAGCGATAAAGAGAATTGTTATTGCTCGTTTCCTATCTTCAGTTAAGGCATAATAGCTGGCTAAAGGAATCATTGCTACAAACAGGGTCGCGATAAAATAACCAGTTTTCCCTGTGTAGCGAATAAATGGGCTGACTAATATTTCTAACATGATTGCTAAGATGATATAGAAAAATCGGTTTTTCATTTTCACCTGCCCATTATCATTTAGTTTTTGGATAAGCCAATAATTTGGTGGTACTTAAGGGTCTCAAACAGGCTCTAAGTACATGTCTCTTGCCAATACCCGCAATCAGTACATTTTTCAGATTTCATCTGGATATCCAAAATCAAAACCCCATCTCCGGAACCGGAAACAGGGCTTTATGATCCATCCATATGCTCTCCCTTTAAATTAAAGGTTGAACCCAATAAATATAACTTTCTGTAACAATGGCATACTACGTATCAAAAATCAAGCAGATGACAAATATTTACGAGGTAACGTCAAAGCCAACTCTGGCTAAATTTTGATTGAAGCGATTTTATCTTCCTGGTACGGTGTTAAGTTGCCAAATCCGAAAAACCAATTTCAGGGCTCCTGACCTCAGTCGGAAATATTTCTCGGGAGGCGAGGCTATCAATGGACTCTAAAAAATTTTAGAAAAACTAAGCGTAATTTCAAGAGGCAACCGTATCTATAAAAAACGGAACTATAACCCCGAAAAAGTAATATCGACGCCGCTGGATATTACATTGCAAACCGTGAAAAAATAAGAAAAAAAAATTCAGAACGATTCGCTCGACATCGAACATTGTTGGCGCGACCACAGACTTTTGTGTTGGATCAGATTTTACGACACGTCAGTAGTTCTGAATTTTAGAAACATACCGATCAGGTTATTGACATTTTCTGACGAATCTGGTTGTATTTTAAAGCGTGGTAAACTTAATTTCAGGGATCCTGACCTCAGTTGAATAAGCTTCTTGGGAGGTCCTGATATTAAAAGAACCTACAAAATTTGATAAAAGAGAAAAGGAGACGCGAGAATGCCGGTAGTTAATCTGAAGGAAGTATTAGATAAAGCGATCAAAAATGATTACGCGGTGGGAGCGTTTAATGTCCATAATCTTGAATTTGTTGAAGGGGTCATGCGAGCTGCTGAAAAACTGTCATCTCCGGTGATTATCGGTATCGCAACCATCTCCATAGATTATGCCGGTTTGGAACCACTTGCAGCCATCACAAGAATTTATGCTGAGAAAAGTAAAATTCCCACCGTAGTCCATCTGGACCATGGAGATGATATCGAGTTGGTCCGCAGGTGTATTCAACTAGGATTCTCTTCGGTGATGTATGACGGATCGAAACATCCCATCGACGAGAACATAAAAAGAACACGTGAGATTGTGAAAATAGCTCACGATGAAAATATTTCGGTGGAAGGTGAGATTGGAATCGTGGGCGGATTCGAAGCACTTGACGTCGGCGAAGTCAGCAATGAACAACTGCAGGAACTGTACACCCGGACCGAAGATGCTAGACGCTTTGTCACGGAAACCGGAGTTGATGCGCTGGCAGTATCAGTCGGAACCGTGCATGGGATGCCAATTCAGAATGCAAAAATCGATTTCCAGCGCCTGAAAGAGATAAACGCTGCCGTCGATATCCCCCTGGTTTTCCATGGCTGCACCGGATTGAAAAATGAAGACTATCAGAAGGCGATCGGACTTGGGGTAAAAAAGTTTAACGTCGGGACCCGCCTGATGATTGAGTTTAAGCAGGCTCTCCAAAAAGCACTCGAAAGCGATGAAAAATCACTGTTTACAAGTCTGCAGGAAGGAACCGAGGCGATCTCAGCGGCGGTTAAGGAGCGTATCATGGTGTTAAAATCCGCCGACCAAGCTTGAAACCGGCAAAATAGAGAAATCATCGATGTTACTTGTTGGCATAGACATTGGTACAACCAATATCAAAGGCATCGTCTATGATCCCGAGGGTTCCAAGCTAACCTCCGCCTCCCGTCCGACCAGGACCCATTACCACGGGACGGAGATCGCAGATTTTTATCCGGAAGAGATCTGGGAAGATGTTAAAGGCGTAATTGCCGAACTCGTATCCCAGTGTGTCTCTCCTGAAAAGATAGGTTCAATTTCTTTTGCAAGCTTTGGTGAAGCGGGATTGGCAGTGGATGCACAGGGAAAGCCCCTGGCCCCTTCCATCGCCTGGTTTGATCATCGATCAAACGCTGTGGTCGAAAAATGGAAGGAGCAGGTAGATGAATACGAGGTTTTCCGAATTACCGGCATGCGAATCGGCAGCGTGTCCAGCCTAGCCAAAATCCTGTGGGAGAAAGAAAACCTTCCCGACGTCTACCGCAACATCAAGAAATGGCTTTTTATCCCCAGTTATATCATGCTGAAGCTCACTGGAGAGTATGCAACGGACTACTCCATGGCCTCCCGCTCCATGCTTTTTGACATCACGAAAAAGGTCTGGTCCGAGAAAATGTGCCGGCTCGCCGATATCTCCATCGATCTCCTGCCGGCGGCAAAGCCCAGTGGAACACCGATCGGTGAGATTTCACAAAAAATTGCAGCATCTTTAGGATTAAAAAGCAGCGTCATCGTGACCTTGGGCGGGCATGATCATCTGTGCGGGGCTTTTTCAGCCGGACTGCGGCAAAAAGGGGACCTGGTGAACTCAATCGGCACAACCGATGCCCTGTGTGCCCTGATCGATCCGGCCTGGATCGATCAGAGATATTACAACGCCGGCGTGAATTGTGGCTGCCATGTTGCCGCAGATCAAATCTATCTGCTTGGTGGATTGCTTACTGCGGGAAGCGTTATCGACTGGTTTATCGACAACTTTTACCTGAGGGGCGAGGCTCCCCGCAAGAACCTTTATCAAACGCTCATCGAGCATGCCGAGGCGTCGCCGGTGGGCAGCAATGGTCTGGTCATGCTGCCTCACCTGAGAGGCTGCTTTACGCCCTATTGCGACGCGACCTCTAAAGGCGCAATTCTAGGCCTAAGAACCACCCACACGTATAAAGATATCGCGCGTGCCATTTTTGAAGGATTATCTTTGGAGTTTCGGGTGGTATTGGACACCCTCGGTGAACTCACCGGCGACACCTTTCCCCAGGTGATATGTATCGGTGGGGGAAGTAAAAACCGCTTTTGGACCCAGTTAAAATCAGATGTCACCCAGCGAATCATGGTCATCAACAAGATCCAGGAGAATAGCAGCCTTGGCGCTGCAATCCTGGCGGGATTGGGATCCGGAACTTACCGGAATGCGGATGAGGCCTTTGAGATTCTACAGACCGATTGCGATATCATCCGACCCAATCAAATGAATTTTGAGATTTACCGGCAATTATATGAAAGATTTTATCGCAATATCTATGAGAAGATGATCAGAGTCAATTCGGATATTGAAGAATTGCTCAAAATTTTGCCTTAGGATATTCGTCGCAGAGTAGATACAGCGGGGGGTCATCCTCTTCAATAGCAGGGAAACGACCCAGCGGATCATAAAAGCGATTATCGGTGTTATCATCATTCACCTCAGATCGTTTCAATGTCTCTCCTTTTTTATATCCAAAAAGTAGTCATTCAAAGGTCAACGGGTATCTCAAATAATAATCAGTATCATCAGTAAGATAGGTCTATGCTGGTATGGTGAAAATCAAGCGTTCTATCGCAATGTTTCTTTTGACAATCGATCCCACTTTTATTCCTCAAAGATTTGGGATATGGGATTTTAGATTTTGGATTTAAGGTATTCTGTCAATTTTAAAAAAAACAGATAGAGCGCAGCGGTACAACAAATCCGCAATCCAAAATCCACAATCCAAAATTGCTCCTAAAAGTTGGTCTAACGGAATAAAAACCGGATGAAAAATAAAGCCACGTTGTGAATGATCTTCATCACATCAGGTCTCTGCTTTCACTGTTATGCTTTTAAGTTCACGATATTTTCTGCCAGCACTTCATAAAATTTTCCAAGATGAATACCATCCACTAATGCATGATGAACCTGCACGCTCACAGGCATCAGCCAATCTGAACCTTGGCGCTGGAACTTTCCCCAAGATATCCTGGGTATGCAGTCATCCGGCCCACTGTTTGGATTGCTCAATGCTGTAAAACTCATCCATGGCAGACAACTCAAGAAAATCCATTCATCGCTATCGCCAATGTGTTCTCTGAGTTCGGTTTGCTGCTTGCTTTTCTCAATTGCCCTTATGCAGCTTGCATTAAACTGTGACCAGTCCGATACAAATTTGATACTGCAAAAAGCGAATCGACTATTATCAATCGGCACGGTTGTTGAAGCATGGACAACTTCATGCTCAATCACCGTATTTTCACGGAACCTCATGCGCAGCTCTGGAACTGCGTTGGCTGCGCCCATAATACAGTATAGACAAGCGTTGAAGGCAGAAATATCTTTTGTTTTTATTTGGGCCACCAAATTCGTCACATCCAAGTTCGAGGTGACACTGAAATGTGGAGCCGGCAGAGATCTGAAGAATTCAAATTGGCTTTTTCGCGGCCAATTGGCCGCGTCGATGACTTTCATTTCGACACCTCCAGACGTCAAAGCAAACTGGACGTTCTCTTTCTTGCCATCATTCCAATATGATGTCAAGTTTCGATCAAATCCTCGATGGGAGTAAGTTTGGGGGCAGCGGGGGCAACAGAAAAGGATTCTAGGGGAACTTCTGAGCGATTTTTGCAAAATCTTCTTTCAACTTCGGATACAATCCTTTAAAGATCTCATACAGTTCGTTGTATCGCTCGCAATTTTCCGGAATGGGTTGGGTCGTACGGTCATAGCTGATGATCCGGTCGCAGGCCTCCCCGGGGCCGTTAAACAGGCCGGTGCCGATGCCTGCCAGCATTGCGGCGCCCACCCCGGCTTGCTCACGGATGCTTGTGGTCATGACTTCAGTGCCGAAAACGTCGGCCTGTATTTGTCGCCAGAGGTGATTTTTGGCGCCGCCACCGGAAGCGATGATTCGATCAATCCGGATGCCAAGCTCCTTGAAGATTTCAAGAGAATCCCGCATTGCCAACACCACGCCCTCTAATATGGCCCTAACCAGATGTCCTCTGCCATGGCGCAGCGTCAAACCGAAGAACACGCCGCGCGCAGTGGGATCCATGTGCGGGGTGCGTTCACCGACCAGGTAGGGCAAAAAGAGTAGTCCTTCTGAGCCCAGAGACACCTCCTGGGCTTCTGCGGAAAGCTGATCGTATGGGGCCGGCCCAATATTGTCGCGGAACCATTTCAGGGAGAGACCGGCACAAAGCGACGCGCCCATCACATACCATTTGTCGGGCAGCACATGACAGAAAGTGTGGGTGCGCAGCTTAGGATCAAAGCGGGGGCGTTTGATCGGGGTAAACAGCTGACCGCCGGTGCCGATGGTAGAAAGCACGAGACCTTCTTTGATCACACCGTTTCCCAGTGCAGCAACCGGCTGATCGGCCCCGCCGGCGACTACCGGTGTTCCGGCAGCAAGTCCCGTCTCGGCTGCGGCCTGTTTGCTGACCTGTCCCATAATATCCGCGGAATCATTTACGTTGGGTAAAAGATCTTTGGAAATTCCCAGGCGATCCAGCATTTCAGCGGACCAGCATCTGCGGGAGACATCAAACAACAGGGTGCCGGCCGCATCAGATGCATCTGTGGCGATTTCTCCGCAGAGTCTAAAGCGGACATAGTCCTTGGGAAGTACGATTTTGTGCAGGGTCTCAAAGGTTTCCGGCTGGTGTGCTTTGATCCACAGCAGGGTGGCGGCCATGAACCCAGGGGCGATAGGGTTGGCCGTTAATCGGGCCAAAAGATCTTGGCCGACCTCGTTGTAAATTTTCCGGCATTGGGGGGCGCTGCGCTGATCGGCCCAGATGATGGCAGGTCTGATCACATTAAAGCTGGAGTCCAGGAAAACGGTGCCGTGCATTTGTCCGGAGAAACCGATTCCAGTAATATCCTGGGAATCGATGTGCGCATTTGCCAACACCCTGCGGATGGTCTCCACAGTCCCCTGCCACCATACAAGCGGATTTTGCTCCGCCCAACCGGGGTTGGGCGTGTCTATATCATATTCATAGAGTGCAGAGCCCTGGATCGTACCCGACTCATCCATAACGACACTCTTGGTGCCCGATGTACCGATATCTATGCCGAGCAGGTAGGACATACAATGGACCCACAATCATTTAAAACAGAGATCAAAAAATTCTTTTAAAAATCAGCGGCCACCAGCAGAGGTGGCCCTGGCCCATTCAACGGGCCATCCTCATACCTCCAGCTCTGCTGATGGTCGCTGATTATGGCAAAAAGAGACATGGGAGTCAACCGGACCTTCGCCTTTATCAGGTAAACGTCAAATTCAACTCTTACCGATTCGGATTGAAGCGGATTGCTTTACCGGATAGGGCACTAAAATTCCAAATCGCAATACTCAAATTATTTACCCTGTTAAATGATTATTGATAGCGTGGACCAATTGGTTATCGAGACTACGTTCCATGTGATTTCCGAAAATTTCAAAGTGCCTATTTAACAGGGCAGGCAATATAAAAATTTCAAAATCCAATGACCTAAACATTACAACCACTTATTGGATGTCTTCGTTATTTTATCTGTTTTGAATTTTGAATTTTGAATTTCGGTAATTGATATTTGTATGAATAACCCATCAGCACCCATGATCAAAATATAAAATTAATAATTTCTATTGACAAAACCGAACTGCACCCGTTAGTAAAACTGATCAGCCGATTCACTGATTTCAGTCTCAGTCATTGCCATAAAAGAAGACCAGACGTTCAAAACTTAACTCAATTCATAAGCCACCCCGCCGTGGCGGGATGAGAATTGAAAAGGTTCTACCGTTACCGCGAGGGCATGATTGATAGGTGCAATTCTGATCGATGTCGGCGGCTTATGAATTGAGATAAAAATCAGCGGCCACCAACAGAGGTGGCTCCGGCGCCTTCCAGGGGCCATCCTCATACCCCCAGCTCCGCTGGTGGTCGCTGATTTTCTCCGGTTGCCGGTCTGTATCGTTTTATGACGAGAAGGACAAACAAGGCCACGAAATTTCTTTCCAACAACGATTAGCTGCAAGAGAAATTAGGGGCTTCGCCCCAATTGGAATGATGGAACAATGGAATTGTGGAGTGATGGGTTAAAAGAAAGCGAAATGTAAAACGTATATTTTTGCATTGATTTTCTTGTTCTGATTTTTAAAGAGTTGTAGAAATTCCAAGACGTTTGATAAGCAGCCAAAACCTATCTATAATTGATCGTTTGAAAATCTGAGGACTAATTGGGGTTGGTCTTCAGCGTTCACCTTAACCACCAATGAAAGGAGGTTCATCATGAAGCGTGTTTTTTTATTATTCACCGCCGTACTGCTGAGCAGTATTTTTATCGGCAGCACCACGTATGCCGATGTGACGGTCACATCAGCCAACGGAGATGTGATCACCTTCACCGATAAAGAAATCGGCAGCATTGCTGCCGGTGGGAAGCAACCGTTTAAAGGTAAAGAAGTCACCATCTCCGTCAACACCGGGGGGCCCAAAGGTGGAATTTCAGGCCCGTTGTTTGAGTGGCGTGACGCCTGGGAAAAACTGACCGGGGCAAAGCTGAACATCGTCGAAATCCCCATTGCAGAGCAATTCCAAAAAGTGATGATTGATCTGCAAACCGGTGCCGGAAACTATGACGCCTGTATGCCGGCCGCATCCTGGTACGGTGACCTGGTTACGGGAGGGTTCGCGTTCTCACCGGATGCATTTTACGATGATCCTCGCTTTCCGAAGTGGCATCGTGAGTATCTCCCCGAATCTCTGGTCAATTTGCATACCTGGCAAGGAAAATGGTATGGGGTTCCCAATGACAGCGACGGCCAGGTCCTGTATTACCGTAAGGATATCTTGACCGATCCCGAGTGGCAAAAAGCCTTCAAAGCCGATCTGGGATATGATCTGCCGGTACCTCCCAAAACCTGGGATCAGGTCTATGATATCGCTAATTTCTTCAACAACAAAGACTGGGATCGCGACGGGAAAATCGAAAAGGATTCCGGCATTGCATTGCATTTCCAGGTGCACAACCAGGGAATGTACCATTTTGTCTCGCTTTCGGCAGCGTTTACCGTCCTGCCCGGAGACAAGGTGGATAAATGCCATAATGCCTATTGGTTTGATCCCGACACCATGAAGCCCTTAATCAATGAACCGGGACATGTGCGGGCCCTGGAGTTTCTGATCGAACTGACCAAAACCGGACCGGCAGCTGCGATTGCCTGGGATCTTGGAACTGCATGGGATTATTTCCTGCGGGGGGATGCGGTTTTCACGTATTCCTGGGGGGATGTAGGGTCATTGGTGCAGGATGAGAGTCGATCGAAAATGAAAGGTAAAATGGGTGCCTCGGTGCTGCCGGGATCTTATGAAGTTTATGACCGTTGTCAGGAAGCGTTTGTCAAATTGGATAAGCCCAATGTCATTGGCAATACCACCGGCGGCTCCTGGCATGGCGTCATTTTGAACAGCGCCAAAGACAAAGGTGTTGAAGAAGCAATTTATCATCTGCTGGCCTTTCATGCGACGCCGAAAATCAGTATGTGGAACGTCACCCGCGGATGGACGGGGGTCGATCCGGGGTGGACATTACACTTTCTGAAAGAGCAGGGCGGAATGTCGACCATTGAAGATTACGTGGCGCAAGGATGGAATGCGAATGACGTCACCGATTATACGCAAGCCTATCATGATAACTTCTTTGCGGAGACGGTTCAGTCCTACATCCGAATTCCCGGTGGCGAAGAATTCTGGTATAAGCTTGACGAACATCTCTCAGAAGCCATTTCGGGGCAGGTTGGCGCCAAAGAGGCACTGGATCGGACCGCCAAAGACTGGAATGATATCAACAAACGCTTCGGGATGAAAGAGCAGCTGAAGTTCTATCAGCAATCTATCGGCTATCAACCGTAGCTAAACGGCTCGGAGATTCTACAACCTATCGAAATCAAATTTTTTATAAGTCACTCACGAAAAACCCAAAGTGGAATGTTGGAATACTGGAATAATGGAGCATTGGGGGTTGAAAACGGAGCATTTCTCTCACTTATCGTGAAAATCAATAGGTCTACATTTTTTATAGACGATTTTTTCCGCTAATTTCAACATTCCATTGTTTTCCGCCGGCGGATGAGCGAAGCAAACTTAATTTCTATTTGTGCGACCCTCAACGGTTTTCAAGACCGTTGAGGGTTGAAAGACGGGCTGGGCCTATTTTGAAAAAATCCATCGGTTCCCTATTTAAAGCAGCTCCTGGAGACGTCCTGGGGTTGGGTCTGCTTTTTCTGACCGCCGGTGTTGCCGGACTGATCTACGGGCTCACCACCGGCATGTCTTTCCTGCTGGCGGCAGTGATACCGTATCTGCTCATTGCGGGCCGAGGCTTATGTTTGCTGCGACACTGGTCCTGGCTTATCACGCTGTGTGGATTTTCGGTTACGATCCTTTTCAGTATCCTGGGACTCATACAAGGATCGCTTCACCCCGGTATTGCCATCCTTGTCTGGGTGATCGCCGGAGGTCTGATCTGGTATTTTACCGGCGATCGGATCAAAAAGGCATTCAGGGTTACGGGCAAAGACGTAAAATTTCTCTTTGTCCTGCCGGCTGCTACCTGGGTCTTGTTGTTCACCGTATTTCCCTTTCTCTACGGAGTCAGAACAAGCTTTTTCAGGGTGCAGATCGGACGAGGGGATCGATTTATCTGGTTCGAGAATTTTGTACGTTTTTTTACGGATTACAAAATTTACAATACGGTTAAAGTCACCCTGATCTTTATCATTATCACGGTGGTTATCGAAATTGTACTGGGTTTGCTGATCGCACTGCTGTTCAATCAGAAAGTCAAGGGATTAAAGGCCTATCGAACCATTTTGCTGATGCCGCTGTTTGCAACGCCCGTTGCGATCGGGTTTTTGTTCCTGACAATTTTTTATGAGGAGGGTGGCCCGATTAACGGATTTTTGATCCCCCTGGGATACAAAATTCCCTGGCTTTCTGATCCGACCTGGGCTCTGATTTCCATCATGCTGGTCGACATCTGGCAATGGACGCCGTTTTGCTTTTTGGTTATCCTGGCCGGCTTACAATCATTGCCGCAAGAAGTCTATCAAGCGGCTTCTCTGGATTACTCACCGGGATGGCGGTTATTTCGCCGTGTGACGCTGCCCATGCTTCAGCCCGTTTTGATCATTGTTTTTCTGCTGCGCTTGATTGAAGCCTGCAAGATATTTGATATACCTTCCAGGCTGACCCGGGGTGGACCCGGAACCTCTACCATGGTCTATTCATTTTTTACTTATCTTACCGGCATGAAATACTTCGATCTCGGCTATGCCTCCGTCCAGGGTTTTGTATTGCTCGTGGCCATGATGATTATTGTGATATTTTTCTTTAAACGAATGCGGGATATCTATAGATAAGATGAAAAAGAAGAGATGGTTGGCCAAACGTATTCTGCTCGGCATTGCCATTGCCCTCTGTATTGCATGGGCGACGTTTCCGTTTTACTGGGCCATCACAACTTCCCTGAGAAAGCCGGCGGAGACATTTACCGTCGCCGGACTGGCGATTCCATTTTTGCAGTTTAAGCCGACCTTGGAGAATTGGGCGGCCGAATTGAAGGTGCCTGAAAACCTGAAAGCGGTGAAAAACAGTGCTATCATCGCCGTCACCAGTGCGCTCTTAGCCACCATGCTGGGGACCATGGCGGGTTATGGACTGGCTCGCTTTCAGTTTTATAAAATTAAAAATCCGGATATCACCATCTGGTTTCTTTCCCAGCGGGTGTTGCCGCCGGTGGTGGTTGCCATACCGTTCTTTCTGCTCGCCAGGCAATTCAATGCACTGGATAAAGTCTCTACCCTGATCGTGCTGAACACAACCTTCAATCTCCCCTTTGCCGTTATTATTATGAGTCAGTTGTTCAAGGAACTTCCGATTGAACTTGAGCAGGCGGCCATGGTCGACGGTTATTCCAGGATCGGGGCATTCTTTAAAGTTGCCCTGCCGTTGTCTACCCCGGGATTGGTGGCCACGGGAATTATCTGTCTGGCATTTGCCTGGAATGAGTTCATGTTCGCCCTGATTATTGCCCAGCGAAACGCAATTACCTTACCCTATATTATTTCGGGCGCATCGGATACCCGGGGCATCCAGTTTTGGTTCATTGCCACGCGGGCGCTGATGGCCATGGTGCCCCCGACGATCTTGGCGCTCACGGTTCAAAAATTCATTGTCCGGGGCTTGACATTCGGCGCCGTGAAGGGATGATATGGCAGAAGTCGTCTTAAAAGATATTTATAAAGAATATGTCGAAGGAATTCCCGTTGTCCAGGAATTCAACCTGGAGATTCAGGATAAAGAATTTGTGGTGTTTCTGGGCCCATCGGGGTGCGGTAAAACCACTACCCTGAAAATGATCGCCGGTCTTGAAGATATCACCCGCGGAGAAATTTATATTGACGGCAAGCTGGTCAATGATGCCGCCCCGAAAGACCGAGACATTGCCATGGTGTTCCAGAGTTATGCCCTCTATCCTCATTTAACCGTGTTTGAGAACATGGCCTTTAGCCTGCGGGCCCGGAAATTTCCACAGGATGAGATCAAAGAGCGGGTTGAACGGACGGCTGAACTGCTGAGAATTCGGGATTTGCTGGATCGTCGACCGCGGTTTCTATCTGGAGGCCAGCGCCAACGGGTTGCGCTAGGAAGGGCGATCGTCAGAAAACCAAAAGTTTTTCTGATGGACGAACCCTTAAGTAACCTGGATGCAAAACTGCGGGTTCACATGCGGTTCGAATTGAACAAGATTCACCGGGAACTTGAGGCCACCATTATTTATGTGACCCATGATCAGATCGAAGCCTTGACCCTGGGCGACCGGCTGGTTTTGATGAAAGACGGCATCGTCCAGCAGATCGGTGACCCGCGCACGATGTATAACCGCCCGGCCAATGTTTTTGTCGCCGGTTTTATAGGGAGTCCGTCCATGAACTTTCTCGACGGCAAACTCGATGCCGAGAACGGATCCCTCTGGCTGGACCTGGATGCTTTCCGTCTTCAAGTTCCCCCGGAAGCGAAAAATCTGGATGACTACATCGACAAAAACATCATCGTCGGTTTTCGCCCGGAAGATATTAGTGATAAAGACCGCGCGGGGTTTGCCTCTACTGGCAACGTGATGACCGCGCGGATTGATGTGATCGAACCGATTGGTTCTGAAGAACTGCTCTACGTTTCTGCCGGAAAGCACACCTTTGTTGCTGAAATACAGGAAATCAGCGGGGGGACTTCCGAGAAACACGCCCTGGTCGAAAAAGAAATTGAACTTGCTTTTAACATGGATAAACTCCACCTCTTCGACCCGGAAACCGAAAATGCGATTTTAAATCCCTGATCGGTTTTCCTATGTCGATCAATATCGGCCTAACCCTCCACCGAGCCGACAATCAGGCCGACGACCTCATCCGGATTGGTTTCTTTGACGATGCGTTCACCGACCTTCTTGCCCCGGCGCATGACCACGAGGCGATCGGCCACGGAAAAGACATCGTGCATTTGGTGGCTGATGATGATTACGGGGACATTCTGGGTTTTCAGGGTTCGAACCAGATCGAGCACTTTCTGCTGTTCGGCAACGCCCAAAGCAGCCGTGGGTTCGTCCATGATCAATAATTTCGCATCCCAGTAGATGGAACGCGATATGGCGACGGCCTGCCGCTGCCCACCGGAAAGCATCGCGATCTTATTTCTCAGCGATGGTATTTCGATATCCAGACCTTTAAGCACCGTTTTAGATTCCGCGAGCATATAGTCGTGGTCCAGGATGTTAAACAGCCCGAGGTATTTTTTCAGCTTTTCTCGACCCAGAAAGATGTTCGAATAGACGTTCAGGTTTTCAGCCAGGGCAAGGTCCTGGTATATCGTCTCGATGCCCATGTTGAGGGCATCCATGGGATTTTGGATTTTGATCTCTTTTCCCTGGAAAAAGATTTGTCCCTTGGTGGGTGGGTAGACGCCTGAGATCATTTTGATGACGGTGGATTTGCCGGCACCGTTGTCACCGAGGAGACCTAGCACTTCACCGGCAGACAAGTGCATGTTGAAATCGTCAACGGCCGTCAATCCACCGAATTTTTTAGTGAGGTTTCTGATTTCCAAAATTGGGTCCATCTATCCTGCTCCTGCATTATCCACATGCAATCATTTTTTATAGGTTATCTCCGGGAAAAACTGATCCACCAGTACGGCGAATATGAGAATCGCCCCAACCGCGATATACAGGTTAAAGGTCGGGATCGCCAGATTGACCAGCCCGATTTCCAGACAGGCGACGATTAAGGCGCCGATAACCGTACCGACGATGCTTCCCGTGCCTCCGAATAAACTGGCGCCCCCGATGACGACAGCCGATACCGCATCCAGCATTCTGGCGCTGCCCGCGTCTGCCCGTCCGGTTACGAACTTCATCACGTAAATAATCCCGGCTGACGCGGCAAAAAAAGAGGAGATCATATAAATTTTTATCAGATGTCGGGAAACGTTGATGCCGGCGCGCTTGGCGGCCTCCATGTTTCCACCGATAGCATAGGTGTGCTGCCCGAAACGGGTTTTTGCTAGAACAAAGGCAAATACCAGAATCAGAAGCAATGCGATCATGACCACATTGGGAATGAGGCCCACAACCTGTTTGAGTTCTTCCGGTGATAGGTTTGGCGGCAGACGAAATAGAGACGATCTTCCCGGAAGATAATAGAGTAAATAGCCGTTGCCGATGAATCCGACTGCCGGAGGCAGATTGTGGACGGGCACATTCCCGGAAATGATTTCAGCCACACCGTATGCAACCCCGTACATGCCGAAGGTGGCGATGAAGGCCGGCACCCTGAGTTTTGCCACCAACAGCCCGTTTACCAAACCGGGAACGAACCCGAAGATCAATGCCACGGCGATGCCGATGGGGATCGACAGGAACTGGGGCACCCCGGCGGCATCTAAACCAACCATGGTTTTGGCGCAGATGACCCCTGAAAAGCCGACGATGAACCCCACCGAAAGATCAATCCCGCCGGTGATGATCACGAAGGTCTGGCCCGTAGCCAGAAGCATGACCGTCGTTGAGGCCACGAGGATATTCTGGAAATTTCGCAGGGAGAAATAGCCGGTTCCGGTCAAGCTGAAGAATCCTACTTCGAGCAACAGAAATAGAATGGCCCAATTTCTGCCGATCCGAATGAGCAGATTGAGGGTGCCATCGCGATCTGAAATAGTTAAACCGTTATCCATAGAAATAACTCTTATTGGTGGTGAATGATATCCGGAAAGATCTGATCCACGAGTACGGCAAAGATTAGAATGCTACCCACGGCAATGTAGCGGTAGAATACCTCGATCCCGATCATGACAAAGCCGATTTCGAGGGATCCCAAAAGCAGGACACCGATAACAGTACCGAAAATCGTTCCCTTTCCACCCATCAAGCTGGCACCACCGATGACTACGGATGCGATGGCAAATAGCTCGTATGTCGCACCGAACTGGGTATGATTGCCCATGGTAAATCGCAAAACCAGCAATACCCCGGCACAGGAAGCCAGGAAGGAGGATATAACATAGGTCCTGACCAGATGCCGAGGGACGTCGATTCCCGAACGAATTGCGGCATCAACATTGCCGCCGATGGCATAGGTATGCTGTCCGAAGCGGGTTTTCGACAAAATAAACCCGAAGATGATGAGCAAAACGGCGACGATGATCACTGAAACCGGAACCAGGCGAACCAGGGCTAAAATATCGGCGCGTTCCGTTAAAACCGGTTTTTGAAAGAGGGAAAGCCCGCTTTTGCTTGAATAGTAAGCCAGGTAACCATTGCCGATCTTTCCGGTCAAGGGCGGCAGGAAGGATACCGGAAACCCGCCACAAATCTTCAGAGCGACACCATTGGCAATGCCGTACATACCCAAAGTGGCGATAAACGGCGGAACACGAAAGCGGGCCACCAAGAATCCGTTGACCAGGCCCGGAACAAGCCCCAACATTATCCCAGCCAGACAGCCCCCAATAATGCAGACCAGTTCGGGATAGCCCGCCCCTTTGGCGAAGAGAAACTGCATGACCTTGGCGGAACTAACGGCGACAAATCCCATGATAAAACCCACGGAAAGATCAATACCGCCGCTGATGATCACAAATGTCTCGCCGGCCGCCAAAAGCAGGATGGCGGTAGAGGCGATCAGGATATTGTTGAAATTGCGCAGGCTGAAGAAAGAGGGCTCCAGGATGCTGAACAAGACGATCAGAAAAAGCAGGAAGAGCAATACCCAATTCTTCAAAAATTGGTGCTTGAAATTGATTTGGTTTTTCATGTCGAATGAATCGGGAAATGTCTAAAATTGCCTCGAAAAGCTGATTTAACGGAACAGAAGGGGGATGAAAGCCACGCGTGATTTTTATTACCATAGGTGCCGTCTCCGACGAGACGGCACCTATTTTTACGGGGCTCCGTCATTTAAATAAGTAGTTGACTGATTTTATACAAATTTCCTGATTAATGAAAATCATGAAAATTTGGAATTTTATTGTCTTATCAAATCTTCTAACACAATTGGCTTAGAATCTACTTTGACGTTACCCTGCCAATTTTTACGCCTTGTATACCTACTTGGAGTATATGTATTGCTGGGCATCCGGGTCATTTACATTGTCTTTGGTAAATACGAAAAAGCCCGGTACAAGCTTTTTATCCGGAATCTTAGTGCCATCTTTCAGGTACTTATACCCCCATTCGACTGCCAGGGATCCGATCTCGGCCGGCTTCTGGGCCAAAACGAGGTCCACCTCGCCCTTTTTAAGCGCATTGATGAGATCCTCGGTGGCATCCCATGTGGCTATTTTGACAGCCCCGGTCAGACCTGAATTGACGATGGCTCGATAGGCGCCTTGGGCACTGAACACGTTAACGCCGAACACACCTGCCAGGTCCTGGTTCTTTTGCAACACGGCTCCCACCTGTGCCTGGGCTTTTTCCTGGTTGTCGAGACAATATTCGTGGGCGACAAGCTTTATACCGGGGCTACCTTTAATTCCGTCCATGAAACCCTTGCCCCGACCGACGACGCTGGAAACATCCGGGTTGGTGTTTTGAATCATGACCTTGCCTTTTCCGCCAATCAACTTTGCCAGGCTTTCGGCGACAACTTTGCCGCCAAGATAGTTGTCGGTCCCGATGAAAGCCAGGGGGAAGCTGTAATTGCTTTGCGTGGTATAATCGCCATCCCCGATATAGGTGTCGACGGTGATAATCGGGATGCCGCCGTCATGAATCTTCTTCAAAACCGGGATCAACGCTTCCGTTGAAGTAGGGGCCGTAAAGATCAGGTCGATATCGCCACGTGCTGCCAGCGCTTCGAGAATCGGGACCTGGGATTCAGGCCCCCATGCCTTGGGGTATTCGCCGACGATGAGTTCGACGCCGAGTTCTTTGGCCTTAGCCTGGGCGCCTTTCTCCATGGTGAAGTAGAAAGGATCGGCTATCCCCGGCATGAAGGCCATCTTAATGGTTTTATCTGCCGCCAAGGCCCCCTGTGCAGCAGCCAGAAACATAGAAATCATCAACAGTCCAATAAGTGTCTTTTTCATAACTACCTCCTCAATGATGGTTATAATACGTTAATTTCCCTGTCCTCACTATCGAGAATAATGACTTCTGTTTTTGTGCCACCGAGATCGATTCCCAGGCGGTAAATCTTTGTAGAGATGAGCGGTTATTAGTCCCAGTACTACTGCAACTATTGCAATAACGATTGCACAAACGTTTTTATGGAATATATTATAGGCTGCGCGCTGTCAAGAGCTTATCGTTCCAGCGTCCTGTTGACTATCCGAAGGTGGCTCGGCCATCCGATATTCCCGTTGAAGGAAAAATTGAAGTGATAGCGATCCTCTCCTGAATCTTTGGAGAAAAAATATTTGTCAAATCTTGATCTATGAGTAATTGGTTTTCTATAATCACAAGTCAATCAAGACACGATTCCATTAATTCACTATTCAAGTTTTGATTCCATTTTTCACAAAGTGTACGAGGATAGGGAGGACCCGGACTGCAAAAAGGCAGCTTAAAAAGACCGGATAAGACCTTATCGGCAGGCCTTAGCAGTCTCCACCATGGCCTGGATATTTTCCGGTGGGCAGATGGCCGGTAAAATACACCCTCCACTTACCAACAGCCCCCCGTCTCGACCGGCCTTATCGATTACCTCCCGGGTTGCCTCTTTCACATCCTCAGGGCTGCCCATAGCCAGGAGGCTCGTGCTGACATTGCCCATCAGGCAGTATCGCGGCCCCAATATGTTCCGCGCTGCTTCGAAATCAACCCCTTCATCGAGGCTCATGCAGTTCACTCCGGTTTCGGCAAAACTTTCGAGCCGGTCCGAATTGTCTCCGCAAACATGCATGATCGTTTTGATTCCGGTGGGCTTGACGAGGTTGACCATGCGGGAGGTCATTGGCTTCCCCCATTCTTCCCAATGTTTTTTGGAAATGGCGTCCCCGGAACTACTCGGGTCGGAGACGAAGAGAATATCTACTCCCGTGCTGATAATGGCCACCGCATATACAATGAGGCTGCTGAGAGCAATGTCGCAAAGTTTCCGAAGGGATTCTGGCGCCTTGTACAAATCCCGCATGGCATTCTCGGAACCGCGTAGCATGGAAACATGCCTGAATGGGGCCTGTATGTAACCGATAACCGGGACCTGGTGCTTAAATCGATTTTTCAGTCGCCGCATTCCCTCCAAGATCAGGCTCAGCCTTTGATTCTGATGGGGATCGAACAGCTTCAGGCGCGACAAATCGGTTTCATAGTTCTGTACGGCGGGGATTTCCACTGACGGCGGATGCCCACGGGAGATTTTGAGCACCGATCCCATGGCCTCGGATTCGGAATGACAGGCGAACATATCCCAAACGCAGTCGTAGGCGAACTTATCGACGGCATAGGTTTGGGCATAGACGTGCCTTTCAACACTTTCAAGCTCATCGATCAAGTCAAAACCGGCCTGTTGGCTGCACCACTCTCGTGCCATAGGTACAACAGGAGGATAGTCGGGCCTTTTGCCGCTCAACACACCCATAACCCTTTCGTAGGAATTCATATGATCCATGGTATTTTCCCTTCTCAGGTCGACCCTTTTCTTTTAATATAGAGGCCTGTAGAAATCCTGACATGTCTCACAACGTTAGTGGTACAAGTAAATATTAATCGAAGATATTACCAATGTCACCGGAAATCATTTTTATAAATTTTCTGCGGGCTTTGTTTGTAACTGAAATCTCTGTATAGCGTCTGCTGTTGTTAATGGCAACAGCGACCATGCGGGCGGCCAAGTTCAATAATTCAAGGTCGTCGGTTGTAAAGTCACCTGTTTTTTTGTTTAATGATTGAAGTGTACCTAAACAATGATCCTTGTAATCAAGTAAGGGAGTACAGACTATATTTCGCGTATGAAAACGTGTAATATCATCTACCTTTCTGTAGAAACGGTTGTCTTCATAGGCATTATTAACGACGGCAGGCTCGCGGTTTACAAACACCCATCCAGCCACACCGCACGATTTTGGAATGCGGATTTCATTCTTCTCAAGATCAAGTGATGAAAAGATGGTAAGTTTTTGATTCCAATGTTGAAATAACCATATCGATGACCTTTCGGAATCCATAAATTGGTTGAGGTAGTACATGGAAACTGAAAGCATCGTATCTATTTTGCCCTCCAAATCGAAAAGCTGTGACAGTTCCTTTGCCAAACAATAAGATCGGGTCAGGCTTTCTTTCATTTTTCCTTCCTCGCTAAAGAAGTTCCAAATACAAGCATGGGTTCATACCCATAGCTTGAACGCTTCTGGACTAGTTCAACATCAGGTTGAAGGGAATCGTTACTTGGTCATTTTTTATTTCGGCGTCTAATACCATTTATGATCTTGTAAATAACCCGGTCACTTGCATCGGGAAGATTCATTGGTTGTTGTCACCTTAATCGGCAATCAAAGCAAATTGCATGTTTCATCTGGATATCGAAAAAGAAAACCCCATCTCCAATATCGGAAACAGGGTCTTATGATCCATTCATACGCTCTCCCTTTTGATTAAAGGTTGAACCCAGTAATTGTAAATTTCTGCAACAATGGCACAATTTGTATGAAAAATCAACCAGATGAATAATATATACAAGATAACCTCAAAGTCAGCTTCAGCTGATTCAGATTGAATCAATTTTCAAAACATACCGATCAGTTTATCAATATTTTGTGATGATTTTGGTTGTATTTTAAAATGACGACATAATTGCGGATTCGAGGATGGTTGTGTCCTTTGTTTGTTCCGCAAGTTTGAGGGAT
>Ga0316196_10000214_pt1 | contig 20225 bp, 25 predicted proteins | sample Eddsed2cm_MG_FD_204938 | JGI IMG/M metagenome (GOLD analysis project Ga0316196, IMG submission 204938) | Coastal sediment microbial communities from Maine, United States - Eddy sediment 2 cm | ecosystem: Environmental > Aquatic > Marine > Coastal > Sediment | place: USA: Maine | collected... | reverse complement strand
TGAGCTTGCTGCTCATCAACGCCCCTCGGCCGCTGACCAATCCTCCGGCGTATAGGTCTTGAGCGCCAGCGCATGGATTTGATCGGTTTGCATCCGGTCACCCAGTGTCTGGTAAACAAGACGATGCTGCTGAACCCGGGTCTTGTCCTGAAACTGCGGGCTGATCACCACCGCCTCGAAGTGCCGCCCGTCATCACCCCGAACAATAACCTCACTGTCCGGCATGGCTGCCCGAATCAATTGCTCTATATCGCGTGCCTGCATGCTGGGTTCCTGGCAAGTAGCTGTTGCCGCCGGAAATCGGCGACTGCCCATGGCCGGTCTGGGGAGGGCGCATAATATCAGAAACAGGGTTCCGCGAGCGCACCGGCTTAGGCGGCCGCCGATCCGTCCTGCAACGTGTGTCCGAATGGCCTGGGTGGCGGAAGGTGAACGATCAAGCGTCGCCCTGATCGGCGGGCCCCATGTTCAGCAATTGGTCCACATCCGCCACACGGGAAAGCGCCAGCATCTGCTCAGGCGCGGCAAGAAAGCGAACATCGCCACCGGAGCGCTTCGCCAGTGCCAGCCAATCCAGCAGTAAGGCCAGTCCGGCACTGTCGCATCTGGACACCTTCGCCAGGTCAAGGCTGATACGTCCATGTTTAAAGCGTTCGGAGTGCGCCCGCCAAAGCTGCGGCACGCTGGCTTGGTCCAATGGGCCTTGAAGGGCAAAGTGGCCCTCCCCGACCTGAATCAGATCCGCTGCGCTCATCCGTCCACCGCATCGCGACTCATGCCGCGCATCTCGACGATCAGACCGTCCAGTCCAACGGCCCGGACCCGGGCCGGAAATTCAGATCGATAGTTGGTCAATAGACTGACACCGTCCAGTGACAGGTCATAGACTTTCCAGACACCATCCTTGAGGCGCAGCGAATAGGCCAGGATAGTCCGCTGGCCGCCCGATTCCAGGAGTCGAACGGTGACCGTGGCCCGATCCGGACGAGACGCAGGTCGGGCCGGCAAATACTCAATGGTCTGGTTGTCGTAGGCCAACCATGCCGTGGAGTAGGTGCGCACCAGCAGATTCCGAAACTCAGCGGTGAACTCGCGCCGCTGCTCAGGCGTGGCCTCCCGCCAGACTGGGCCCAGCGCCAGCTGGGCCATGGCTTCGAAATCCATGTGGGGCAATAGAATCTCGTCCACCAACTGATAGATCAGTTCAGGCTGGCTCTCGAGTTCGGAACGCCGCTCGACGACGGTCTTCACCATCTGGTCACCTGAACTGCGAATCACTTCCTCGGGCGTAGCGGGCGGGTCGGCGGCCAGCGCACCCAGATGAGCAAACACCGCAATGCTGGCCATGAACGCAACAATCGCAAGTCGATTCATCCTCATTCGGCCCCCTCGCTGGCTTTACTGAACAGAAACTGCCCGATGATCTTCTCCAGCACAAACGCCGACTGGGTGAACTCGATCTGACTGCCGGCCTCGAGACTGTCCAGGGAACCGCCGGGTTCCAGCCCGACATACTGCTCGCCCAGCAGGCCCGAGGTCAGAATGCTGGCGGACGTGTCCGCAGGCAACTGTGTGTAGCGGGGATCAATCCGCATTTCCACCACTCCTTCGAACGCGCTCTCGTCGAAGCGGATAGCGCTGACCCGGCCGATGCGCACGCCCGCCATGGTCACCGGCGATCGCACTTTCAAACCACCCACATTAGAAAAGCGTGCGCTCACCGTGTAGCCGTCGGTCTGACCCAGGCTGCTGAGGTCGCTGACCTGCAGTGCCAGCAGTAGAAAAGCCGCTACCGCCAGGGCCACAAAGACACCCACAGCAATTTCCAAAGCTCTTGAATTTCGCATCAAAGATCACCAAACATCAGCGCCGTCAGAACAAAGTCCAGTCCGAGGATCGCAAGCGAGGTATTGACGACGCTGCGGGTCGTGGCCCGACTCACGCCCTCAGATGTGGGCACGGCATCATTGCCCTCAAAAATGGCGATGACATTGGCCACCAGGCCGAACGCGATGCTCTTGACCAGGACACCGTTGATGACATCCTCCCGCAGATCGACCGAGGCCTGCATCTGCGACCAGAATGCCCCGTCGTCCACACCCAGCAGACCCACACCAATAAAATAGCCGCCGAGAATACCCACCGCAGTAAATATGCAAGCCAGCAAGGGCATCGCCAACCAACCGGCCAGAAATCGCGGCGCCATCACCCGCCGGTGGGGATCCACCGCCATCATCTCCATACCGCTGAGCTGTTCGGTGGCCTTCATCAGACCGATCTCGGCGGTCAGGGCGGAGCCGGCGCGGCCCGCGTACAACAGTCCTGTCACCACCGGCCCAAGTTCCCGGACCAGAGTCAAGGCAACGGCGCTGCCCAGAGATTCCTCGGCACCGAAATCCACCAGAGTGGTGTATCCCTGCAGCCCAAGCACCATGCCCACGAACAGGCCTGCAACGACGATGATGGGCAAGGACAGCACGCCTACGCTATAAATCTGACTCAGGATCAGGCCCGGCCGCATCAGCGCCGGGCCAACACTGGCGGCAACGCGCACACTGAACAAAGCCGAGCGACCCAGGCGAGCCAAACTGTCCAGCGCCCGCTGCCCCAGCATCTGCAATGGGTTTATCATCCGGTCTCGATCCCGAGCATATCGGCCCGATAGTCCCGCGCCGGATAGTGAAACGGCACGGGTCCGTCGGCCAGACCGTCCATGAACTGACGCACCCAGGCCGACTCCGATGCCGCCAACGCGGTGGGCGTACCTCCCTCCACCACACGGCCGCCGGAGACCAGATAAATGTTGTCGGCGATGGCGCAGGCCTCGGGAACGTCGTGCGTGACGATAATGCTGGTCAACCCCATGGCGTCGTTCAGCCGACGAATCAGTGAAACCAGAACCCCCATGGAGATGGGATCCTGTCCGGCAAAAGGCTCATCATACATCACCATATCCGGATCCAGCGCGATCGCCCGGGCCAGGGCCACGCGGCGCGCCATGCCGCCGGACAGTTCGCTGGGCATCATTTCCCTGGCGCCACGCAGACCAACAGCCTGCAGCTTGAGCAGGACCAGAGCGTGGATCACGGACTCGGGCAGGTCGGTGTGCTCATGCAGCGGAAACGCCACATTTTCGAACACCGTCAAATCGGTGAACAGCGCGCCGCTTTGGAACAGCATGCCCATGCGTTTGCGCAGCGCATAGAGCCCGGCGGTGCGCAGCTGATGGACGTTGATTCCATCCACTTCGATGGTGCCGCGGTCGGGCAGCAGCTGACCGCCAATCAGGCGCAGCAAAGTGGTTTTACCGGTACCGCTCGGACCCAGGATGGCGGTTACGCCCCCGGCCGGTATATCCAGGTCCACGCCGGAGAAGATCACCCGGTCACCCCGAGTGAAGTGCAGGTCCCGTACGCGGATCAGTATTGTGCTGTCGAGCTGATTCATACCGTGCTTGGTTTCACCATGTTACGCCTGCGGATCGGGCGCCTCACTGCGCGATAGTGCCCCACACGCGTTCAAAGTCCCAGTAGCTCGATCAAATTGGCCAGTTCGTCCAACGCTCGCAGTGCTGGCGACGGCCCCGGCACAAGCCCGTAAACCGGCTCGTCGCGCGGACACTGCGCAAGCTGAGCCGTCAACCAGTTCGCCCGGGCCCGGATGTCCAAGAGCGGCACCAGGATGACACGACCTGTTTTGAGCGCGCCGTCCACGCTACGCAAGGGGTATCCACGTTGTGCCTGCGCCCCGGCGGCATCTGGATCCTTGTCCAGCAGGACGCCGGCCAATCGGCACCCGAGTACCTCATGGACCTGACCCAGGCCCTGCGGCACGGCAGACTGGCCGGAGCGGATGATGAAGCGGAACGCCTCGTTGGTGTCAGCCGCCCAGGCATCAAGGGTCGAAACGTCCACGGCCCGGACCTGGGACCAGGAAAGCACAACCATAGGGTAATGAAGCGCGTAAAAAGCTAAACGCCAGTCCGCCGGCAAGTCCTCGGGGTACAACACGCCTTGCCAAGCGTCGTGGTCCCAGCCCTCGGCGCCGATCAGGATGCGCCCCGTCATATCATTACCGACGATCCATGCGGGGATGCAAACAGCCGCCACCTGCCCGCGCTTTGCGGAAATTCAAGACCGCAGGCGCCACAATGCCTAAATTCACGCCAGCGCGGGCCGCACCCGAAATCGTGTCTACTCGTGAACATGCATCTTGGGTCTCAAATGCACTGTTTGATCGTTGCAAACCCTGCCAGTAGAACAGCTGTTACCCTCGATCCGCCCCTTGAATCTGCGCATGTCATCCACCAATCTGCTTCTTTCAGAATACATCAGAGGCGCCCTGGCACGGCCAGTTTTCCACGACATGCCGAGCGAAATCGAACCTGCGGACCGACACCGATTCCAAGGTGTCTGGCGCGACCGGCTCGCGACCATCCCATGTTTTGAACCGGGCACCGGGAGACGGACAACAGATGCGCATTTTCTTCACCGGCTCAGGCGGGCGCCTGGCCCGGGTGCTGCTGCCAAGACTCCTTGCGAACCCTGCGGTTCGGGGCATCGTCGGCATCGATCTGCAACGGGCTGAAATCCAGCACCCCAAACTCGAGCAACATCGGCGTGACATCCGAGACCCCGAGCTGGGCGCACTGATGCGAGGATGCGACAGCCTGATCCACGCCGGTTTTGTGGTTATCGGTGCTCATCTCGGGCGTCAGCGGCGCCACCGTACGTGGGTCCGCGACGTCAATGTGTCGGGGAGTCAGAATGTCTTCCGGCAAGCCGCCGACAATGGCTTGACGCGCCTGGTGCATATATCCAGCGTGGCCGTCTACAGCGGGCTGCCGGAATCGGACTGTCCTATCCTCGAGCACCAAACGCTGTCGCCTCTGCCCGGTTTTGCATACGCGGAAGACAAGGTGGCGGTGGAACACTGGCTCGACGGGTTTGAGGGGACCCACCCGGAACTTGCCCTGGTGCGCCTCCGCCCCCATGTAATTCTGGGGCTTCATGCCCAGCCACTGCTGCTGCAGTTGCTCTCCCAGCCTTTTTGCCCGCGCACGTCGACAGCACGGGGGCAGATACAGTGTGTCGCAGAGCTGGACGTGGCACAGGCTGTGGAACTGGCGGTATTTGGCGCCGCCCGGGGCGCGTTCAATATTGCCGCCGGCCCCCCGCTGAACCTGGAGCAGATGCTTCGGCTGCGAGGGATTCGACCCATTCCGGTCCCCCTGTGGTCTATCCGTCTGAGCCATCGATTGGGCTGGTGGCTGACCACCCGGGTGGGCGACCCGGGCTGGGCGCAGGGTCTGGGGAAAACCCTCACTGTGGATTGTGGCAAAGCGGCCGATGAACTCGGTTGGCAACCCCAGTACAGCGTGTATGATTGCGTGCGCATGCTACCCTCACCGCGCCGCTGGCGTCGCACAGGGATGTCGTCTACAAAAGCGGATTAAACCATGTTGCTCTACATCGCCGCGGTGGTCGTCGGCCTTGCCGTCCTGGCCTGGAGTGCCGACCGATTCGTGTTCGGCGCCTCGGCAACCGCCCGCCATCTGGGGGTTTCGCCTCTGCTGGTCGGCCTGGTCATCGTCGGTTTCGGCACATCGGCACCTGAAATACTGATTTCCAGCATCGCCGCCTGGCAGGACCGGCCCGGGCTGGCAGTGGGCAATGCGCTGGGCTCGAACATTGCCAATATCGCCCTGATTATCGGCCTGGCCGCGCTGCTTTCGCCACTGACGGTGCGCTCCGAGACGCTGCGCCGGGAACTGCCAGTTCTGCTGGGCGCCAGCGCGGTGGCGTTGCTGCTGTGCCTGGATGGCCACCTGGGGCGCTTCGACGGCGTCGTGTTGCTGCTGGGATTGTTGCTCATGGTGCTGTGGGTGGTCCGTTTGGGGCTGGCCGGTCGCGACGACGACCCCCTGAGCACCGAGTTTGAGCAGGAAATGCCGAAGGAGATCGGACTGCGTGCCAGCCTGCTATGGACTGTCGCGGGTCTGTTAACGCTGGTGGCGAGCTCGCGACTGTTGGTCTGGGGCGCCGAAGAAATTGCGGCGTTGCTGGGCGTCAGTGATCTGGTGATCGGCTTGACAGTGGTCGCCGTCGGCACCAGCCTGCCGGAGCTGGCGGCCACCATCGCCAGCGCCCGCAAGGGCGAGGACGATATGGCCGTCGGCAATATCATCGGCTCCAACATGTTCAACCTGCTCGCGGTCATGGGCATCCCCGCTGCCTTTGCACCAGCGGAGCTGGCCCCGGAGGTGTTGAACCGCGATTTCCCGGTCATGATTGGACTCACCCTGGCCTTTTTGGCAATGAGCTACGGTTTTCGCGGTGTTGGACGGATCAACCGTTTCGAGGGTGCTATTCTGCTGTCGTGTTTTGTTGGCTACCAGTACGTCCTATATCTGAGTCAGACTCAATGAACCCCGACAAAATCATGAGCCTTGGGATCGCCGTGCTGCGCACCGAGGCCCAGGCTTTGAACACCCTGATCGAGCGGATGGATCAAAGCTTTGTTGAAGCCAATCGGCTGATGCTGGCATGCCGCGGCCGAGTGGTGGTCATCGGCATGGGCAAGTCCGGCCACATTGGCGGCAAGATCGCTGCCACCCTCGCCAGCACCGGCACCCCGGCGTTTTTTGTGCACCCCGGCGAGGCAAGCCACGGCGATCTGGGCATGATCACCGCCCAGGATGTGGTGCTGGCCATCTCAAATTCGGGTAAGACGGAGGAGATTCTGACCATCTTGCCCATCATCAAACGTCTGGGTGTGCCCCTGATCACGATGACCGGCGATGGGAACTCACCCCTCGCCACCAGCGCCACAGTGAATCTCGATGTCAGCGTCGCCCACGAAGCCTGCCCGCTGGGCTTGGCGCCGACGGCAAGCACCACTGCAACGCTGGCTCTGGGGGACGCTCTGGCGGTTTCGCTGTTGGAGTCCCGGGGTTTTACCGCGGACGACTTTGCCCGCTCGCATCCAGGCGGAAAACTCGGGCGGCGCCTGCTGCTGCATGTGTCGGATGTCATGCGCTCCGGCGAGGCGGTCCCACGCAGTGCCCCCGACGACCGCCTGGCCGAGGTGCTGATGGAGATGTCGGGCAAAGGCATGGGCTTCACCGTGGTGCTGAACCCTGAGTCCAGGGTTTTGGGTGTTTTCACGGATGGGGACCTGCGCCGCACCCTGGACGCGGACCTTTCCATCAAGGGCAGCGCGGTGCATAGCGTCATGACCACCACCTTTGCCGCGGTGCCGCCTGACATGCTCGCGGTCGAAGCGCTGAATCTGATGGATACACGAAGAATCAACGCTTTGCCGGTGGTCCACGCGGACGGCACCTTGGCCGGCGCCCTCAACATGCATGACCTGCTGCGGGCAGGCGTGGCGTAACAGCGGGCGCGCTCCGAAAGCCAATGAAGGAACACCAGTGTCCCGTCCCAGATCCACCACTGCGGCGTTGCCGCTGCCCGACAAAGCCTGCCATGCCTTCGCATCGGCGCCTTGCATTGGCGGATGTGGGGCGCACTGCAACGTAACGAACTTATGGGACGGGACACGAGCATGCAGGACATACTGCAGCGCGCAGCACGTATTCGACTGTTGATTCTGGACGTGGACGGCGTTCTTACGGACGGGCGCCTGTACCTGTCCAGTGACGGCGTGGAAAGCAAGGCCTTCCATACCCGGGATGGACACGGGATCAAGCTGCTGCGGGAGGGCGGCGTAAACGTGGCGGTGATTTCCGGTCGGCGATCCCGGGCGGTTGAGCTGCGCATGGCGGAACTGGGCGTTGAGCATCTCTACCAGGGCATTGACAACAAACTCACCGCGCTCACTGAGCTGGTTTCAGCGCTGGATATCGAACTGGATGAGGTCGCCCACGTGGGAGACGATGTCATCGACCTGCCGGTGATGCGCAGGGTCGGCCTGGGGATCGCGGTACAGGACGCAAGCGAGTTCGTCAAACGCCATGCCCACTGGCAGACGGCAAGCGCGGGCGGCCGGGGCGCGGTGCGGGACGCATGCGAGCTGATTCTGGAAGCGCAGGGCAGTCTTGCGGCGCTACTGGACCGTTACCTTTGAATCTGATCCGCACCCTGCTGCCCATCCTCATTCTGTTACTGCTAGCGGTCGGCAGCGGTTGGTATCTGACCCGGCTGGAGGCCAATCTCAAGGCAGCCAAGACCACCGAATCAACGGCGCCCCGATTGAAAGGGCGGAATGTGCGGGTCACCGTTCTGAACGCGAGTGGGACCATCGATCACCGGATCGTTGCCACGGGTGTGTTCCAAGGCCCCGCCGGCAGCGGAACGGATCTGGTTGCGCCCGAACTCACTCAGTTCCGTGACGGCGAGGTGATCGCCACGGGCACCTCTCTGGTGGGATGGGTGTCAGAGGATCAACAGCAGGTGCGCATGCTGAACAGCGTGATATTGACCCATCGATCCAGCGCGGATGGGCTGGTAACCCAATTGGAAACCGAGTTTCTGGAATACGAGCCCAAGCGCAAGATCGCCACCACCGATCGACCGGTCACCATCACCCGGCCCGGAAGCAGAGTAGATGCGATTGGCATGCGGGTGGATCTGGTGGCCGAGAAGACCTATTTGCTCAGCCGAGTGCGAGGTACCCATGACCAGAACCCGTAATTTCAGTTTGTTTATCGTACTTGCATTGGCCCTGCCGGGGAGCGTCTCTGCCCTTTCAACCGATCGGGATCAACCGATCAACCTGGAAGCGGATGAAGCCGAATTGGACCAGACGGAAGGCGTCAGCACCTACGTCGGTAACGTGGTGGTCACTCAGGGATCAATGAAAGTGGAGTCGGATCGCATGGTGGTCCATCTGGAGGACGGCGAAATCGATCGCATCGAGGCCACCGGCGCACCGGCACGATTTAGGCAACGGCCGGACGGAAAAGACGCCGACGTTCTCGGCGGCGCCAGCAAAATGGATTATCTGGCTGGCCAGTCCATGGTGATCCTGACCGGAGATGCCTGGGTGGAGCAGGCCGGGGACATCATTCGTGGGGCGCGAATCGAATACTCGCTGACCGAGGATCTGGTCAAGGCAAAAAAGGGGAGCGGCGAGACGGATCGCGTACGTATAACCCTGCAGCCACGCAAGTCAGACAAAGACAACTGATGACCGAACTCAGCGCGAAAGGTATCGCCAAGTCCTATCGCGGCCGACGGGTGGTGGACGGGGTCTCGATTTCGGTCAAGAGTGGCGAAGCGGTCGGCCTGCTTGGACCCAATGGTGCGGGCAAGACCACCAGCTTTTACATGATGGTTGGACTGATCGGGTGCGACCGGGGACGCATTCTGTTGGACGGCCGGGATATCACCAACCTGCCCATGCACAGCCGTGCGCGCCTGGGTGTGGGATATCTACCGCAGGAACCATCGGTCTTCCGCAAGCTGTCGGTGCTGGATAACGTGCTTGCCATTCTCGAGACCCGATCGGATCTGCCCCGCGGGGAGCGGCGCCCGGCTGCCGATACGCTGCTACAGGAGTTGCACATCGAACATCTGGCCTCCAACCCCGGCCTCAGCCTGTCGGGTGGCGAGCGACGTCGGGTCGAGATCGCCCGCGCCCTGGCCGCCAATCCTCGGTTCATTCTGCTGGACGAACCCTTCGCCGGCGTCGACCCCATTTCGGTACTCGATATCCGCCAGATCATCCAACACCTGTGCGAACGCAACATCGGTGTGCTGATCACCGATCACAACGTACGGGAAACCCTCGCAATCTGCGACCGGGCCTATATTCTGAACGCCGGACTCGTAATCGCCGACGGACAAGCCAACGACATTCTGGCCAATGATCAAGTACGCGAGGTTTATCTGGGCAAGGATTTCAAAATTTGACACAGGGATGCACCCGGCTGTGCAGACCAATGGGTCTCGCTCGGTGAAATACGGCGGGGCAAACGCGGCATAGGCAATCTCCTACCCCCGCTCCTACGAATTGCGACTTGTGTTTGCGTCCAACACGCGCTTATATAGTGGCATGATAAGTGCTAGAGCGGCTAAGACCGCGAGGCGAAACGCATCGTAATGAGACAGTCACTCCAACTCAAGCTCGGTCAGAGCCTGACCATGACGCCGCAGTTGCAGCAGGCGATCCGCCTGTTACAACTGTCCACCCTGGACTTGCAGCTCGAAATCCAGACCGCGCTGGAATCGAACCTGATGCTGGAAGTAGACGAAGACCAAACGGATGCGGAGCGCGAAGATTCGGACGCCGCAGAGCCAACTTTGGATGAGTTGGGCGGTCTTGAGGCCAAGACATCGGAATCCGACCGCGAAGTGGATCAGGCGGTGGAGGAAACCACCCTGTCGGAAGATCTACCGGTCGACAGCGGCTGGGATGAGGTCTACGACAATTACGACGGCTCAACCGCACTGTCTCGGCCAGAGGAATTCAACGGCAGGGACATATTCGAGAATCGCAGCAGCGGCTCGGAGACTTTGCGGGACTACCTCACCTGGCAGCTGGAAATGGGCACCTTCTCGGATCTGGATCGGGGGATCGGCGCTGCCATAGTTGATGCCGTCGACGAGGACGGCTACCTGACCCAGCCTGTGGAAGACCTGCATCAGGGCCTGGAACACCTTGGTGTCGAACTGGATGAAGTCATGGCGGTTTTGCACCGCATACAGCACTTCGACCCCATCGGGGTGGCGGCCCGCGACCCCAGTGAGTGTCTGCTGATCCAACTGGGCCAGCTGGCAGCCGATACGCCCTGGCTGAGCGAGGCGAAAACCGTGCTGGGGAAACACGCCGAGCTGTTGGCGGCCCGGGATTTCACCCAGATCACGCGCCGCATGCGCATCAGTCGAGACCAGCTGATGGAGGTGATGGCGCTGATCCAGACGCTTACCCCCCGACCCGGCTCGATGATGCCCGGCCCGGAACCGCAGTACGTAACGCCGGACGTCTATGTGAGCAAGCGCAACGGCGCCTGGATGGTTTCCCTCAACAGCGACACCAGCCCAAAGGTTCGAATCAATCAGCAGTATGCCGGCATGGTGCGGCGTGCTGACAACAGCACCGACAATCAGTGCATGCGCAATCACCTGCAGGAAGCGCGCTGGTTCCTCAAAAGTCTGCAAAACCGCAACGAAACCCTGCTCAAAGTAGCGACTGCCATCGTCGAGCGGCAGCGGGGTTTTCTGGATTACGGCGAGGAGGCGATGAAACCTCTGGTCCTGCGAGACGTTGCGGAGGCGGTGGAAATGCACGAATCGACCGTCTCCCGCGTAACGACGCAAAAGTACATGCATACGCCGCGAGGGATTTTCGAGTTCAAGTACTTCTTCTCCAGCCATGTGGGCACCACCGACGGCGGCGAATGTTCTTCTACCGCAATCCGGGCGATGATCAAGAAACTGATCGCTGACGAGCCCCCGAGAAAGCCCTTAAGCGACAGCAAGATCGCGCAATTATTGGACGACCAGGGCATACAGGTGGCCCGCCGCACCGTGGCCAAGTATCGGGAATCCATGTCAATTTCATCCTCCACCGAGCGAAAACGCCTGTCGTAAGCATCGCGTTGGACCCGGCATCGCCCGGGTCGGAGCAAGGCTGCCGGTTAGACCCGACTCAAGTGCCAGGGCAATCGCCTCGCAATGGGTCCCGTCACGCAGGCTGGGACGGAAACACCACCTTGATTTGAGCATCCGTCTGGTAAAACGCACGGGAGTTCGTGCACACTGCAGATGAGGGAAAGGCGCTCAGCCGAGTCCCGGCAACAGACGAGCTTCGATTTTAGTCGGCCGGCTCAGCAGTGGGCGGCGAACCGCACAAGCCCTCAATTCATGTCGACCGGCCATGGGCCGAGTCTGGATCCGTGAACAAGGAGCGAGCAATGCAACTGAACCTCTCCGGACATCATGTGGAGATCACCGCTGCCATGCGTGATTACGTCAATGCGAAGATGGATCGCATCATGCGTCACTTCGATCAGATGACCAGTGTTCAGGTGATTCTCAGTGTTGAGAAACTGCGGCAGAAGGCCGAAGCCCGGCTGCATGTGGCCGGCAACGACATCTACGCGGATGCGACGGAAGAGGATATGTACGCGGCGATCGACGCCCTGACAGATAAACTTGACCGCCAGGTCAAGAAACACAAGGAAAAGGTGACGGATCATCATCGCAGCGACAAGCAGCGGAGCTATTCGTAACCCACCCGGAGACGGTCGATTAAATGGAGATCGCGAGCCTGCTAACCCATGATCGGGTGATCGGTGACGGGCAGGTTTCGAGCAAGAAGCGCGCATTGGAGGAAATCAGCGCGCTTCTTGCCTCCGGTACAGAATCACTGACAGCTCGTGAGATCTTTGACGGCCTGATCGGCCGCGAACGTCTTGGCAGCACCGGATTGGGACATGGTGTGGCCTTGCCCCACGCCCGACTCGGCGACGGGGCGGCGCCGGTGGCCGCATTTATCCGGCTGCAGTCCGGGATCGACTTCGACGCCATAGACGATCAACCCGTCACCCTGGTGTTCGGACTGCTGGTTCCCCAAGAGTCCACAGACGAGCATCTCAAGGTGCTTGCCCGGCTTGCGCAGATGTTTCGCGACGACGCATTCTGCCAGAAGCTTCAGAACGCCACGGACAGTGCGCATATCATCGAGTTGCTGTCCCAGGATCCGACCGGCGACCCTGCCGCATGAACAGCGCTCGGCTCGAGCACGGAAACGTGCTGCTGGTCGAGGGGACCGGTATCTGGATCACCGGCCAATCGGGCATCGGTAAAAGTGAGCTGAGCCTGGCGCTGGTCGATCGGGGGCACCGGCTGGTGGCCGATGACGTGGCGTGGATCAGTCGCCGGAACGGTCGCCTGGAAGCCAGGGCCGACCCTGCTCAATTCGGTATGATTCACATTCGCGACCTGGGTGTGATTGACCTGACACGACTCTTTGGACGCCATGCAGTGTGCCCATGGGTTGTCTTGGATGTTTGGGTCGACCTGAGCTGCAGTGACCAGGAGGCCGGACCGGGCAATCCGGATCAATTGCTCAGTGGCGCTCGACGTCAACGCGGTTTTCTGAACGTAAGCTTGCCGTGCATCACCATGAACGCGAATCGCTCGCGACCGCTCGCCCTACTGGTCGAATGCGCGGCGCGACAACACCACCAGGTCCGGGACCGAGTTGCGCCGCCGCGGGACCCAGGCCAGAACGCACTGCTCCAAGGCACAGTATGCGTCTGATCGTGGTCAGCGGACTGTCCGGGTCGGGCAAGAGTATCGCCCTGCAAACCCTTGAGGATGTTGGCTTTTATTGCGTCGACAATCTGCCGATAGATCTGTTGCCTGCCTTTGTGGAATCCATGATCGCCAGCGGATCCAGACTGTCCGAACGCATGGCGGTAGGGATAGACGCGCGCAACAGTCAGCGCAACATCGAGCATTTTGAGGACATCATCGCCAGCCTGCCGGGCGAATCCATGGCGCTGCAAATACTTTTTCTGCAGGCTTCAGACGACACCCTGCTCAAACGCTACAGTGAAACCCGGCGCCGCCACCCGCTGAGCCACGGCGACCTGCCGCTGGTCGAGGCAATCGGCGACGAGCGCAGACTGCTGGAACCCATCGCCGCCATGGCGGATCTGGTAATCGACACCAGCCGGAGCAACATCCACGAACTGCGTCAAATCATACGCAGCCGGGTCGATCCGACGCTGAAGCAGTCGCTGTCCATTCTGTTCGAATCCTTTGGGTTCAAGCACGGGGTGCCCAGCGACGCGGATTTTGTGTTCGACGTCCGCTGCCTACCCAATCCCCACTGGGTTCCCACGCTGCGGGGACACACCGGGCTGGAGCAGCCCGTGATCGAGTTTCTCGATCAACAGGCGGCGGTGGTCAACATGCGCCAAGACATCGGCGACTTTCTGAAGCGCTGGATACCGCAGTTCGAGGCGGAAAATCGCAGCTATCTGACCGTGGCCATAGGCTGCACCGGCGGCCAGCACCGGTCAGTTTACCTGGCCGAGGCGCTGGCCCACGATATCGGGCAGACTCGGGACAAGGTGACGGTCCGGCATCGGGACATCGCGTGACCGTCGGATTGCTGCTGATCACCCATCACCGTATCGGTGCTGAGTTGCTGCGCAGCGCCATGGTAACCTTCGGGGGATGCCCGATGGAGGTGCGCACGATTGAGGTGAGTGCCGATACCGACCCGGATCAGCTTCTGGACCAGGCCCGGCATTTCGTGCTGGAACTGGACCGTGGCGTTGGCGTGCTGGTCCTCACGGACTGCTTCGGATCGACACCCAGCAACATCGCCAATCGTCTGCTGGAAAACCACACCATCCGAATCGTTTCCGGAGTCAGCTTGCCGATGCTGATCCGGGTTATGAACTATGCGCGACTGTCGCTGAATGAACTCACCAACAAGGCCGTGAGTGGGGGGATCGAGGGGATCGTCGTGTCACCGCCCCGGACCGGAGGAGTTTGAGTATGCTGGCAAGCCGGCCGGTGACGATCATCAACCGCTTGGGCTTACACGCCCGCGCCGCCGCCAAATTCGTGACCCTGGCATCCGGATTTGAAAGCGATATCCGGATTGTGCGGGCGGACCGAGAGATCAATGGCAAAAGCATCATGGGCGTGATGATGCTGGCGGCGGGCAAAGGCACCCAACTTGAGATCGTCGCCAACGGCGCCGACGCTGAAATGGCGGTCGATAGACTGGCCGAGTTGGTGAAAAACCGATTCGGCGAGGAGGAATAGGAACCCAGGATGACGCTCGCGTTACACGGTATTGGCGTCTCCCGCGGGTTCGCACTCGGCCGGGTATACCTTCTGACCCGTGGCAAGCCCGAAGTCATTGAGTACGCTATTCCACGTCCCTATGTGGCGGAGGAAGTGGAGCGGTTTGAACATGCGGTGGCCGAGGCCAAGGCGCAACTCAAGGCGGTGCGCGCCCGAATCCCGGACAATGTACCTGCCGACATCACCAGCTTCATCGACACCCATCTGCTGATGCTCGAGGACTCGTCCTTGACCGTTGCACCCGCGACCCTCATCCGGGAACGGCAATGCAACGCCGAGTGGGCACTGAAAACCCAGCGAGATCGGCTGATCAGGGTGTTCGACGCGATGAACGACCCCTATTTGCGGACCCGTCGGGACGACGTGGATCACGTGGTCGATCGTATTCTTCGGGTGCTGGTCAGCGCCGAGGATGAGGCGGCCTCGGCCCAGGGCGACGGCCGCCTGAAAGGACGCGTCATCGTGGCCGACGACCTGACCCCGGCGGATACGATTCTGATGCAACACCAGGGCATCACCGCATTCGTCACCGAGCACGGAGGGCCGCTTTCGCATACCGCGATCCTTGCGCGAAACCTGCGCATCCCGGCGGTCGTGGGTATTCGCCACGCCCGCAGTTCCCTGAGAGATGACGAAACCGTGATCGTCGATGGCGAGCAAGGCGTCGTGTTAAGCGCCGAGGACGATCTGGTGGTGGCCCACTACCGGCACCGCCAACGCGCGAGCAGGCGCGAGCGGGCTCTTCTGGGCAAACTGAAAACGGCGCCGGCGGTGACCCGCGATGGGGTCAAAGTCGCCCTGCACGCGAACATCGAGCTGCCCGGCGAGACTCAACTGGCACTGGAGGGCGGTGCCACCGGAGTGGGTCTGTACCGCACGGAGTTTCTGTACATGAATCGCGTCGATGCGCCAGAGGAAGAGGAGCACCTGGAAAGCTATCGGCAGGTGGTGGGGGCGCTGGACGGGCACACAGTCACCATTCGAACTCTGGATCTGGGCGCGGACAAGCAGGTGGATGGTGGCGGCGGAAGCGGGCCGATCGCCACAAATCCCGCGCTGGGGCTGCGTGCGATCCGACTCTGCCTGCATGACCTGGCTTTGTTCAGACCTCAACTGCGCGCCATCCTGCGGGCCTCCGCCCTGGGCCCGGTGCGGATGATGATTCCCATGCTGTCCAGTTTGCACGAGGTGCGTCAGGTGCTGCGGCTGGTGGAGGAAACCAAGCAGGCCCTGCGGGACGAAGGCCACGCGTTCGACCCACGCATGCCGGTGGGTGGGATGGTGGAAGTGCCCGCTGCGGCGGTGTCGGCTCGACTGTTCAGCCGTTTGTTGGGATTCCTGTCCATCGGAACCAATGACCTGATTCAATACACATTGGCCATCGACCGTATCGACGAGCAGGTGAATTACCTCTACGACCCCCTGCACCCGGCGGTACTGCAGCTTATATTCAGCACCATCCAAGCAGGACAACAGCAGGGTATTCCAGTATCGATGTGCGGCGAAATGGCCGGGGACCCCCGCTACGCCCGACTGCTTTTGGGTCTGGAACTGACAGAATTCAGCATGCACCCTTCGGCCATACTGGAAATCAAGAAAATCATTCGCGACTCCCACGCGGGTGAACTGCGCGACCTGGCCCGACGTGTTCTGAACTGCACCGATCCGGATGAGTTTCCGGAGCTGATGTCGTTGCTCGCCCACTGATACCGCCGGGTTTTCCTGTCGGCCCAGGGCAAGCGGACGTGGACCGGCTCCTGTCGACTTAGATAGACTGCTTATAGATGGCAGAGCAGCCCTGCCGGCGTCTTACCTATCCTAAGACCCAGCCTATGTAAGCCCTCAGACCGCCCCAGGAAACCATGGCCGAACCCGCACCTCCAACCGAATCAGACCTGCATAGGCGCCGGCTGACGGAAGTCCTCGAGAGTGGCACTCGGAATCAACTGGTGGGTTTGGTGAATGCCCTCCATCCAGCCGAGATAGCCGATCTTCTGGAGTCTCTTCCGCCCGCCCAACGGGAGGCGGTGTGGGAGTTGGTGCCCTCGGACATGGACGGTGACGTGCTGGTGCACGTCAACGACGAAGTGCGCTCTGGCCTCATGGACGGCATGGATTCAAAAGAAATCCTCGCCGCCGTGGAAGGACTGGACGTGGACGATGTGGCGGATCTGCTGCAGGATCTGCCCGCCGCCCTGACGCGGGAAGTCCTGAATGCGATGGACCGCCAAAACCGGCAACGGGTGGAGGCGGTTCTTCCCTACCCGGAGGACTCCGCCGGTGGCCTGATGAACACCGACGTGGTGACCGTACGCGCCGACGTCACCCTGGAAGTCGTGCTGCGCTATTTGCGCATGCGCGGCAGTTTACCGGAAGTCACCGATCGCATATTCGTGCTCAGCCGCAGCGAACGCTTCGCGGGCACCCTGAGCCTGACCAACCTGCTCACCCACGATCCCGAGTACACCGTAGCGGAAGTAATGGAACGGAACCAGGAAACGGTTATGGTGGATATGCAACAACAGGAAATCGCCAGGCTGTTCGAAACCCACGACCTGATCTCGGCCCCGGTGATCGACGCCGACGGCAACCTCCTGGGCCGCATCACCGTGGACGACGTGGTGGACGTCATCCGAGAACAGGCCGAGCACCAGATTCTGACCATGGCCGGCCTGGATGAGGAGGATGACATGTTCGCGCCGGTCATTCTGAGCAGCCGGCGCCGTGCCGTATGGTTGGGCGTCAATCTGATCACCGCCTTTGCTGCCGCCTGGGTGATCGGCTTGTTCGAAGCCACCATTGAGCAGGTTGTCGCGCTGGCGGTGCTGATGCCGGTGGTGGCCAGCATGGGCGGTGTGGCCGGCAGCCAGACCCTGACCCTGATGGTCCGAGGCCTGGCCACGGGTCAGGTCAGCGGCGCCAACGCCATCTGGCTGCTCAACAAGGAACTGGCGGTCGGAGCGGTCAACGGTTTGCTCTGGGCTTTCGTGGTCGCAGCGATCGCCGTGGTCTGGTTTGGTGACCTTAGGATAGGGGCCATTATCGCGGTGGCCATATTCATCAACCTGCTTTGCGCGGCGGTGTCCGGCGTCGGCATCCCGATGTTGCTGAAGCGCCTGGGGGTAGACCCGGCGCTGGCCGGCAACGTGGTCCTCACCACGGTGACCGACGTGGTCGGTTTCATGGCGTTTCTGGGTCTGGCCACGGTGTTTCTGCTTTGACCGCGAAAGAACCGCTCGATCTGTTGGTGATCGGCTCCGGTCCGGGCGGATATCGGGCCGCGGTTTTGGCTGCCCTGCGCGGGCTCAAGGTGGCCATCGTCGAACGCGACCAGTGGGGCGGCTGCTGCCTCAACCGGGGCTGTGTTCCCAAAAAGGCCTGGCACCACAGCGCCCGTATTCTCAGCAATCAAGCACGCTACGCAGAACGGGGAATCGAGGGCACGCTGCGGGGCGACCTGGATCAGGCGTGGCGGCATCAGAAACGGATTGTCCACCGGGTGCGGGACAACTATGTGGATTATCTGCAGCGTCTGGGCGTTGATGCGTTGCAAGGTAAGGCCCGGTTTCTGGCACCGGATCGCGTCGCCATTGCGCAGGCTGACAGTACGGACACATTGACGGCGCGCAATGTCATCATCGCCACCGGCAGCCGCCCCAATCCACATCCGCTCATCCCAACAGTTCCGGGGCGAATACTGAATTCCGACATGCTGTTCGATCACGGGCCGCCAGCAGGCAAACGTGTTGCGCTTATTGGCTCTGGCGTAGTCGCCACGGAATTCGCCTTCATCCTGTCCGCCCTGGGGAAAACGGTCAGTTGGGTTTCACGATCCCCCATGCTGCGCCGTGCGCACTTCAGCGCCCATGCCATGTCCGCCCTTGAACAGGCCCTACGGAAGCAGAACATCGTGCTGCGCAGTGACGCCTTTCCCCTGCGCGTGGATGCCCAGCGGGAACCACTTGAAATTCACCTGGCCGACGAAGAGATTTTCGAGGTGGATTGGATATGCCTGGCCACAGGGCGAACACCCAACTCCGATGGCTTGGGACTCGACGCAGCGGGCGTCGAATGCGACCCGCAAGGTTTTGTTCTACGCAACCAACATTTGCAAACTCAACAATCTAACATTTTCGCCATAGGCGATTGCGCAAGCGTGGAAATGACCGCAAACCATGCCTTGGCCGATGCCACGGTCGCGGTGGAGAACATTGTCAACGGCGCGCACCTCAGGCGGGCGCCGGAACGGGTACCACTTGTGGTCTACAGCGCCCTGGAGATCGCCAGGATCGGGCTGGATGACGACAGCGCCGAGGATCAGGGCCATGAACCGGCTGTCGGTTTTGCGTCCTTCGAAACCAATCCCTGTGCCCTCGGCCAGGATGACGCCCAGGGCTTTGTCCGGCTGCTGGCCGATATGGACAGCGGCGCGCTTCTGGGCGCCGAAGTGGTTGGCGACGGCGCCGGCGAACTGATTCACCTGTTGTCGTTGGCGCCGGATCGGGAATCCGCGCTGCGGTGGTTGGCGGAAGGGGTCTACAATCACCCGACCCGAGCGGAGGAAATGCTGAACGCAACCGAGACGCTGGCCGCGCGCTGGGGCTTGCTGGAACAGGTGTTTGGGACCGGTGTGTCCGACGCCACAGCCCCGCCCCGCCCGGTCCAATCGAGTTGAGCATGCCGGACGAGATACCTGAACGGGACGACACGCAACCCAGCAAGTCGCAACGCAAACGCGATGCGCACGCCGTCCATGAGCTCGGCGTGAGGTTGGTGGAGTTGCCGGAGCGCGGCCTCAAGCGACTGGGTCTGGAAACGGACCTGTTGCAGGCGGTGAGGGCCGCACGTGAAATGCGGGCCAGGGGCGCACGAAAGCGGCAGATTCAATTTATCGCCCGTCTGCTTCGGCAGATTGACTGCGCGCCCATGATCGCGGCACTGGACAGTCCGAGTCCCAAACCGGCGGGGAATCCAGACACTCGAGCAGCGCGGGAGGCCTTGGTGGAACGGGTCCTGAACGCCGACGAGAAAGCGATTTATGCGCTGTGCGCGGCGCATCGGACATTGGACCGTGGCAGGCTCCGCCAGCTGATCCGACAGGCAAAGCGAGGTATAGGATCCCCCGATGACACTGCACCCAGCGCTGCCGTATCCGCCCGGGCGGCGCTCGCCCGATACCTTGCCGGGGTCGATCTGGATACGCCGTTGGCGTAGTGACCTGTTCCGTTGCCCCAATCGGATGTGGCTGCCTTGAAACGGGCGTTCATGGTACCGCAGAGTCCTGCAAACGGGTCATTGCAAGGCGCTGAGGCAAGGCTGCAGTTGGGCAGAATCAAACTGGAATAAAGAACCGGGGAGAAAGCCCGGGTGGCAAGTTGGCGGACGTCTGATGTGGGTTAGAGCCGGCGATGTGCCAGCACCGGCATGCGA
>Ga0316196_10000212_pt1 | contig 20265 bp, 14 predicted proteins | sample Eddsed2cm_MG_FD_204938 | JGI IMG/M metagenome (GOLD analysis project Ga0316196, IMG submission 204938) | Coastal sediment microbial communities from Maine, United States - Eddy sediment 2 cm | ecosystem: Environmental > Aquatic > Marine > Coastal > Sediment | place: USA: Maine | collected... | reverse complement strand
TTCAACTCGCCGGGCATCAAATAATCAAGCCGGAAATCGCTAATCGCCTTACGAATCAGGCGCAGGGTTGGGTAGCCTACGGCTGCAGTCATGCGTCTTATCTGGCGATTCTTTCCTTCTTTGATAGTGATTTCGATCCAGCAGTCCGGGATACTGGCACGATAGCGTACAGGCGGATTTCGCTGCCAGAGTCCCGCAGGCTCACCTTCTAACCTGGCGACCCTGGCGGGCCTGGTCATCCCATCCTTAAGCTCAACCCCGGCTCGCAGTTTTTCCAGCGCCTCATCGTCGGGGATACCCTCTACCTGTACCTGGTAGGTTTTTGCCAGCTTGAAAGCTGGATCAGATATGGCCTGCTGTAATTTTCCATCATCAGTTAACAGCAACAGGCCCTCACTGTCCTTGTCGAGTCTTCCTGCCGGGTAGATGGCGGGTACATCGATGTAATCAGCCAGCACAGGCCTGTCATTGCTGTCGGTGAACTGTGTCAGCACTCCATATGGCTTATTGAAAAGATAGATCTGGGACATGCTTGCTATAATACTGCATTATTCTCAATCACCACATATACTGCTCCAGCAGCAGGTTGATCAATTTACTGTAACCATGTCACAGAAAGGCCTTAAACAAAATAAGCTTCTAAAGTCTGTGGCTGCGGTATCCAATGATATTTTGAAACAACGCGAGCTGCGAAAATCACGCTGCCCGGTACCAAATTTCGATGATGCATTACCCATAAATCAGCATCGTGATGAGATACGCCGTCTGATCGATAAAAACCAGGTAGTTATCGTCTGTGGAGAAACCGGCTCAGGAAAAACCACACAGATACCTAAAATATGCCTGCAGATGGGTCGAGGAATCACCGGCAAGATAGCCCATACACAGCCACGCAGACTTGCAGCACGCAGTGTCGCTGCGCGTATCGCAGAGGAATTGAATAGCGAACTCGGTCAATCCGTCGGTTACAAGATACGCTTTAATGACCGCAGTAAGCCTGATACTTATATAAAATTAATGACTGATGGCATTCTGCTGGCCGAGAGCCAGCATGATCATTTGCTGCGAGATTACGACACACTGATCATTGACGAAGCTCATGAGCGCAGCCTTAACATTGATTTCCTGCTTGGTTACCTGAAAAGACTGTTACCAAAGCGACCGGATTTAAAACTTATTATCACCTCTGCGACTATCGACCCTCAGGGTTTCTCGGACTTTTTTAATGGTGCACCGGTGATTGAGGTATCGGGACGAAGTTACCCGGTTGAAACACGCTACCGCTCACTGCTGTCAGAAGACCCTGATCAGCAGGACCGGGATATGTTGCAGGGTATCGTGCACGCAGCAGATGAACTAATGAAAGAAAACCGGGGAGACATTCTGGTGTTTGTCAGCGGTGAAAGAGAAATACGCGAATCAACAGATGCTTTGCGTAAACATCTGCTGCCTGAGATTGATATCCTGCCACTATATTCCAGGTTATCATCCGTCGAACAGGATCGGATATTCCATAGCAGTGGAAAACAGCGCATCATTATTGCCACCAATGTTGCAGAAACCTCACTGACCGTTCCCGGGATCCGTCATGTCATTGATACCGGTCTAGCACGCATATCTCGCTATAGTTATCGCAGCAAAGTACAGCGCCTGCCGATAGAGCCCATCTCTCAGGCCAGTGCCAACCAGCGCCAGGGCAGATGCGGTCGCAATGCACCAGGTATCTGCATCCGCCTTTATAGTGATGATGATTTTAATTCTCGCCCTCTTTTTACAGACCCGGAAATCCTCCGCACCAACCTCGCCAGCGTGATACTTTCTCTGAGTAATTTAAGGCTGGGCAAGCTGGAAGAATTTCCATTTATTAATGCCCCTGACCCGCGCGTGATACGTGATGGTTATCGCCTGCTGCAGGAACTTGATGCACTTGATCATCAACAGAGAATAACCCCTCTGGGTAAAGAGCTGGCACGCCTGCCAGTAGATCCAAGGCTTGGCCGTATACTTATTGCCAGTCGTGAATTCAATTGCGTCAATGAATGCCTGATTATCTGTTCCGCACTGAGTGTAAGTGACCCCCGTGAGCGACCCCATGACAAACGCGAACAAGCAGTGCAAAAACACCGTGAATTTAATGCAGATGACTCTGATTTTATAACGCTGCTAAACATCTGGCTTGCATACCACCGGCAATCTGAACAATTAAGCCAGAACAAACTGCGTCGCTGGTGCCGAGAGCATTTTCTGTCCTGGATGCGTATGCGAGAATGGATTGATATCCATAAACAGCTGACTCGCCAGTTGACCTACAATAAGCTCGAACAGGCCAATGCCAATCATGAGGCGATACATCGTGCGCTGCTAACCGGTCTGCTGAGCCATATTGGTCAGCATGATGAAGGACGTGGCTACCGGGGACCCAGGCAGCGTCAGTTTCGACTGTCATCAGATTCAGTACTGGCTAAAAAATCACCCCGCTGGATAATGTCAGCAAGCCTGATTGAAACCCAGCACCTGTTTGCCAGTACTAATGCGCAGATCGCACCTGAATGGATAGAACAGGCAGCCGGAGATTTATGCCAGAAACATTATTCTGAACCCCACTGGGTACAATCACAGGGGCGTGTCATGGCCAATCAACAGGTTACTGTCTTCGGTCTTGTCATCGTCGCAAAACGTGCGGTTCATTTTGGCCCCATCAATCCTGAAATAGCGCGGGAAATATTTATCCGCGAAGCACTGGTTGAAGGGCATTACCACAAAAATATTCAGACGCTGATTAGTAATCGAAAACTGATTGATGAGCTCGAACACATGGAGCACAAACGTCGACGGCGAGATGTTTTAGTCGATGACGAAAAAATTTACCAGTTTTATGATAGCCAGATTCCGGGTGGCATTTACCAGTCCCGCAGTTTCGAACGCTGGCTCAAGAATGAGCAAAAAAATAATCCAGATGTTTTGCGTATGCAAAAAGGGGATCTGCTGCAGCGTGATACAACACCTTCCGCCAAGCTTTTTCCCGATCACCTGGATATCGGAACTACGGCTTTCAAGCTCACTTATCGCTTTGAACCTGGCCATGCTCTAGATGGCGTGACCGCGCATATATCGATTCATCAGCTAAACAATCTTCAACAGGCAGACTTTGACTGGCTAGTGCCAGGTTTAATCCGAGAAAAGCTCACCAACCTGTTTAAGGCGTTGCCGAAAGCACTGCGTCGTCAGCTTGTCCCAATCCCGGACACAGTAAGCCAGTGCCTGGAGTGGGTAAAACCGGAGATGATGTGGCGCACACCTTTGATAGTGACACTCAGCCGCAGCCTTAGTGAACTTAAAGGCCTGAATATTCGACGTACTGACTGGCAACCGGAACTACTTCCCGATCACCTGAAAATGGGCTTTCGCTTACTCGACGCGGATGGGGCAACTCTAGCAGTCAGCCGTGACCTCGATAGCCTTAAACAGGAGTATGGAAGTACGGCCAATAAAGTCTTCGAAGAGGCTCCAGGCTGGGAAATACAACGAAACAATATCAGCAGCTGGGATTTTGCTGATCTGCCGCTACAGATAAAACAGACCCTGGGGAATATGGAGATCTCCGGCTATCCTGCTCTATGCGTCGATGAACATGGCATGCTCTCCATTGATGTTTTAGATGATGCTGCGGCTGCTGAACAATTACATCATTCCGGACTGCAGGCACTAATTTTGAAAAGCCTGCCTGATCAGTCACGATATTTACGCAAGCAATTACCCGACCTGCAGCAGCAATGCCTGTACTACCTGAAGGTTGGCAGTTGCCAGGAACTGCATGACGATCTGATCGCTGCCTGTCTTGACCAGTGCTTTCTGAATATGGATCCACTACCACGGAAGAAGCGTGACTTTGAACAGGTGCTAGAAACTGGAAGTAAAACACTGACAGAAACAGCCAGCCGCATTTGCCAGATTAACCTCAAGTCGCTGGAAATCTATCATCAGTGTGAGTTGGCACTGGAAAAACAGTCCAGTTCTCTGCCCACTGAAATGACAGAAGATATCCATCAACAGCTGCAAAACCTGGTTTACCCGGGATACCTGCAAAACACAGGCCTGCCCCGCCTGAGGCACTACCCGCGCTACCTAAAAGGCATCCTTGTGAGGCTGCAAAAATATGACAACAACCCCGGCAAAGACAGCCAGGGAAGCAGGGTGCTATTGCCTTTCATGAGAAAGTACCTGGCGTCGGCGGAACAATGGCATGAGCTGTCTGCTCAGCAACAGGAGAAGCTGGAGTCATGTCACTGGATGCTGGAAGAGTTTCGTATCTCCCTATATGCCCAGGAGCTTGGCACTGCAAGTCCCGCATCGGAGAAACGGCTGAAGAAATTATTTAGCGAGTTTCAACAGGTGTAGAGGAAAGAGGAAAGAGGAAAGAGGAAAGAGGAAAGAGGAAAGAGGAAAGCAATAGTATGTTTGTTGTTGCTTTTCTTTAACCCTTCCCACTTTTACCTGGTTTTATGGCGCTGTTGCTACCCCGGAAAATTTGCCCAGGGCACCTGTAACCTTTTTAATCGCCTCATCACAGCCTTTAACATCATGGCGCTTTGCCATATACACAGGGTCGTTATAGGCCAGCCAGGTTTGGCCTGAGTCATCAGTCCAGATCAGCATTTTCTGTGGCAGATCAATGGCTGCAGTACGTGAACATTTCATCAACGGCGTGCCGACTTTTGGATTACCAAAGATCACCAGTGTGGTAGGTGGCAACTCAGCACCTACACTGGCTGCTCCCTTGGCATGATCAATTACAGCGAAAACATTCATGCCTTTATCCTTCAATGCCTTGACCAGCTTGTCTGACGTAGTCGTAACATCATTAGCGCTCTTAATCATTACCAGGCCGTTGTCCGCCAGTGCGGGAATAGCTAAAACCAGCATGAGTAAACCGAGAAAATATTTATACATTTTGTATTGCTCCTTTGGTGATTTATTAGATAACACACTTACCCGACATATTTGAAACTATCATAACTAAAATAAATTATTCTTCTATGAGAGCTATTTACTAATTATTATTAATTAATACTTTAGAGCCTCTAGCGTAGGATATATGACAAGCTCTCTACACTTTAGTTCGAGTTTATTAAATATATCTGGGTTAGACTCTAATAGCGATTCAGGGAAACATACAGCACTATCAATCCATACATGAGATAGACCATGCTTAATAATGCTATTTTTTATCCAAGGTTTCGTTTGTTTACAGTCCAGGCATAATCTTCTGGTACCATTCGAATGTGATTAATAATATTAATCCGCTTTACATTCAAACGCTTTACATTCAAACGCTTTACATTCAAATAATAGTGTAGATAAAAAAAGCCCGCCACGAGTAAGTCGTGACGGGCTTTATTAAGCTGTTGATTACGTAATGTCTTCGCTGATTTTATATAAAATATATAAACAGATGATCTAGTTCACATTGATCATGTCAGGAACTTCACGCATCAGATTGGGCGCCTCATCTCTGAATTCGCTGCCAATATCAACCGGGTTCGGTACGCTGATGGACGGCGCATTCCAGCCACCGGGCATTTCGCCCATTTCGCTCGGAGCATTGATCATGTCATCCCACATATAGGCAAAACCGTCTTCCGGGTTGCTGGTAAACCATTCATCAGGATGCATACCCCAGATGCCATTTCTACCGCCGCCGAACATATCGCCGAAAGGCCCGTTATTACCATAAGGCCCCCTGTTTCCACCAAACCAGTTCCCAAAACCATTGTTACCACCACCCCACGGACCACGATTCCAGCCGCCGTTATTCCAGGGACCCGATCTGCCGCCATAAGCGCCAGGATATGGGCCGCGCGGTCCATAGGGAGCCCCTCCTGGATAAGCACCTGGTCTACCATAGGGAGCCGGTCTGCCGTACGGTGCAGGGCCGCCATAAGCGCCAGCTTGAGGCTGATACTGTGGCCGGTACTGCTGTTGTGGCTGCGGTCGGTATTGTGCCTGCGACTGGGGTGGATATTGCCTCTGATTTGCTGCCGAAGCAGGCCCATCCATTTGCATTGGCGGATACTGTGCAATGGCCTGGCTAATACCAGCTGCTGCCGCGACTATACCTGTCAGCACTAGCGTTATAAAAGTGTTCTGAGAAATCATACAAAGCTCCTTGGAAGGAAATCCGGGAGAAATTACCGGGGTATCAATTGGGCATTGAAGCATTTTTGATGCAAAATTGCCAGAATTTAGGGCACTATTATTAGTGCTTGTTAAGATAGACTGGGATCAGTTAAGCAAACCAATAGGATTATAAGCTATTGTGATATATGAGTTTCTAAAAAAGAAAAACATCTGCTAATGTCTTTTTGGATTCTTTAAACTCTGCCTGGTGCAAACACAGCATCGTTAATGGCTGTCACTAATCTATAACCATCGTCTATACTCCACAATATGCGGATGAATCAAACTTTTGCAACACTAGTGAGCGGACTCTCTATGAATAGCAGATGGATTTTTGTTTGTATGGCCTTTCTTATACTGAATACAGCTGCCATGGCAAGAGAGTGCAAATCCTGCCAGGAACACCGCAATGGTGGCAGTATTAACTATGGCAACGTCTACGCTCCCGGTGGCGTATACCAGTCCGGCGGCACCTATTACCCCGGTGGTGTCTACCCAAGTTATGGCTATGGCAACAACCAATATAACAGGCGATACCGAGGCAATGGCTCTCTCACGCAAACCTGTGGTGCAGGTAGTGTCAGTGGTGATAGAAACTTGTCGGGCAGTGGCTGCGTAACCCGCTATCGCGGGCCAGCCAGTGACATCCAGTATTTACCTCAAATCAATAAACAGATCCGCCAGTCACAGCCTCACCGTCTCCGCATCCCTTAGGGCATATAACCAGCTGCATCGCTTGAATAACACCCTGGTTACCAGGGTTCAGTTTTAGGTTTTCTGTCATAAACGCCCATATACCGAGTCACTATAATTTCTATATGTGGAATATTGTTAGGATGTGAGCTTAAAAATTACTTGCTATGGCAAACAGAGTTTAAGTTTCACAACAGACACCTGAAAACTCAACACCGAAAACTACGTTTTTTCCCCTTCCTTCTGCAGTGCCCACATGCTGCTATAGATGCCGCTCATTGCCAGCAGTTCACTATGGGTCCCACGCTCGGTAATCTGCCCATTATCCATTACCAGTATCTGGTCTGCATGTTGAACAGTAGATAGTCTGTGGGCAATAATGAGCGTAGTGGTGTTGGCAGATATCGCTTCCAGCTCAGCCTGGATATTTTTTTCAGTGGCGCTATCCAGGGCCGAGGTTGCTTCGTCAAAAACAAGTATCGCAGGGGCCTTGAGGATAGTTCTGGCAATCGCCACACGCTGCTTTTCACCACCAGATAATTTTAATCCACGCTCACCCACCATGGTATCGTAGCCATCTGGTAGCGATTCGATAAATTCATGAATGTGTGCGTGCTTCGCCGCCCTGATGACGTCTTCTTTCTCTGCGCCCGGTCGTCCATATGCAATGTTGTAATAAATAGTGTCGTTAAACAGTACGGTATCCTGGGGAACAATACCAATTGCGCGCCTTACACTTTGTTGTGATACATCACGAATATTTTGTCCATCAATCAGTATTGCACCTTCAGTGGCATCATAAAACCTGTAGAGCAATCGAGACAGCGTCGATTTTCCTGCGCCACTGTGCCCAACCACAGCCACTGTTTTGCCCGCAGGAATTTTGAATGAAATATGATTAAGCACCTGCCGGCGTTCATCATAGGAAAATCCGACATTTTCAAATGAGACACTGGCCTGGACTAACTTCAGCTCACTGGCTCCGGCCAAATCTTCTACTTCAGCAGGTGTTTTCAATAAACTGAACATGCGTTCCATGTCAGCCAGGGAATGGCGGATTTCGCGGTAAACAAAGCCCAGGAAGTTCAGCGGAATGAATAGTTGCAGCAGAAATGCATTCACCATAACAAGATCACCGACGGTCATTGAACCTTTGACAACCTCATCGGCGGCCAGCATCATCATGACGGTTACACCAATAGCAATCACCAGCCCCTGCATCGAATTCAGCAAGCCCAGTGAAGTTGTACTGCGTACCGCTGCCTTCTCCCATTGCCGCATGGACTTGTCATAACGCTGCAGCTCAAATTCTTCGTTATTAAAGTACTTGACCGTCTCGAAATTGATCAGGCTGTCGATGGCAGAAGTATTCGCTTTCGAATCCATCAGGTTCATCTTTCGACGGAAGGCCATGCGCCATTCTGTAATCAATAATGTCAGGACAATATAGGCTGACAGTGTGGCAATGACCACCAGGCCAAATCTGGCATCGAACCTTTTCAATAAAATGCTAATAACCAGCGCAATCTCAAATAAAGTAGGCAGAATATTAAACAGCATGAAATTCATCAGAAAACGTATACCCGCTACACCACGCTCTATGTCCCGTGACAGTCCGCCAGTCTGACGATCAAGGTGGAAACGCAGGGAAAGCTTGTGCAAATGGCGAAATACTTCAAGCGCCGTACTACGCATAGTGTTCTGAATAACTCGAGCAAACACCACATCGCGCAGTTCACCAAACAGGGTGGTCAAAAACCGTAAGAGACCATAAGCCAGCAATAGAAATGCGGGAACAACAAGGACAGCCTGGGTAGGATCCAGGCTGTCCACAACGTCTTTCAGTACCAGTGGCACCCCGACATTGGCAAGCTTCGCTCCGGCCATTAGCAGTAATGCGAGCAATGCGCGCCACTTGTAACGCGTGATATAAGGGATCAGCAGTTTGAAAGTCTGCCGGTAGTGTATGTTTTCAGGTAAAGCTTCAGTTCGGCGGCGTTGCACAGTTATGGATTCCTGTGGTCTGGATCTGTTTAAATGCTCTGCCGGTATTCTACATCAGGTGGGCTGCCGGTACTGTTGCAGCTTTTAAAGACAACTGTATATTTCTGCAGCTTTCATCCGCGGACAAAAAAATGGCGCACCAAAGTGCGCCACAAACTCCCAAGAAAAAATGTTCCACAGCTTTAAGTAAGCGTCATATGCCTACTCATTAAATTCATTTCAGTGTTACCCAGGCAATTTGCTACCCAGTAATCACTTAGTAATTTATATGTATTAAAAACGACTGCTGCGACGATTGCTATTGGGTAGTTTCGGGAGGCTATTCAGGGATTACCCTGAGCGTAGCAGTTTTGACAGGGTAAGGGGACGTGATACGTAAGGACAGATAGGTTATGTGAAAATGATTTTAAAACTTAACTATCCCTTTCTGCCAGTAATGCTATTCTCACCAGCTCTGAAACAGAACTTGCCTGCATTTTGGACATTAGATTTGCCCGGTGGGTTTCTATCGTTTTGACGCTAATATCGAGCTCACGAGCCATGGTCTTGTTTGAGCAGCCTGCTACGATGCAGTCAAGCACCTGGATTTCCCTGCTGCTGAGTTTTTGCAATCTCTCGCGGGCATCCTGCCGGCGCTGTATATTCACTTTCTGGCTGCGGCTTTTCTCTATCGCCTGGTGTATCCTATCTATCAGGTGCTGATCATTGAACGGCTTTTCTATAAAATCAAAAACCCCAGACTTGAATGCACGCACGGCCATCGGCACATCAGCATGTCCGGTAATAATAATTACTGGTAGAACAAAACCCTGCTGACGCAATTCTTCCTGCAGATCAAGACCGCTGAGTCCCGGCATACGTACGTCCAGCACTACGCAGCCTGTCTGCTGGTTTCGATAGCCATTGAGAAATTCCTGAGCTGTCGCAAAACACTGAACCTGCAGCTGCACGGATTCGATTAGCCAGCGCAATGAATTTCGTACGCTGGCATCGTCATCTACAATAAAGACAATTGCATCATTTTCTTCTAATTCTTGCATGGAATTTATCTAATTCGTCTCAATTAGCGGTGGTTTCTGGTATGGCAATACCAACTAAAGTATATTTCTCTTTCCCTCCAGTATACATAGTCCCGCCATGTGCTTCTATGATGGTTCGACTAATCGACAGTCCCATGCCCATACCTTCATCCTTGGTCGTATAGAAAGGATCAAAGATCTGCTGCTGTCCACCCTCAGGCAGACCATAGCCGCTATCCATAACGTCTACGTGAACGCTGCCATCTTCACCATTGTATGAACGGATTTCTATCTCTCGAGGACCCTGCCACGGTGCCTTAACTGCGTCGATAGCATTCCTTAAAAGGTTTAGCATCACCTGCTCAATCTGGATAGCATCAACCGTTAACAGCTTCGGGTCATCAGCAAGCGACAACTTCAGGCCGATAGATTCCCTTTCCATTTCACTTGCCAGAAAACCGCTAACCCGTTTTATCAAATCATTGATGTTAACAAGTTCGTGATGCGGGTCTTCCTTATTTACAAAGGCACGCATACGACGAATTATTTCCGCTGCCCGCTCTGCTTCGTTTACAGACTGCAGCATGATCGCCTCTAGCTCTGAACGCTCGATATTCCCCTGGTCGATTCGACGCAGGCAACCACGATTGTAATTCGCAATAGCCGTTAACGGCTGATTAAGTTCATGTGCCAGTCCTGATGCCATTTCTCCCATGGTGCTTAGTCGAGTTACATGTGCCAGGTCAGAAAGATGCTTCTGCTCACTGTCACCGACCTGTTTGCGGGCAATCTCCATACCCAGCCAGTCAGCAATCAGCTGCAATATGTCCCGGTCCACTTCACCCAGATTTCGACTTACACCCTGGTCATCTGCCAGGCATAAAAAACCGTATGGCTTGCCTTCTACCATTACTTTGACCGCCACACAGGACTTCCGATTGCCGCTGTCGTTTGCCGCTACATCTGTTGCCGGTGTAAAGGACCTTTCTGTCATCATCACATCATCGTTCTGCAATAAATCGTCGATCTCATCGAGGGCAAGGCCATCGGGCAATTCGAGGACATTGGACTGCGAATTCATTCCTGTCTGCTGCAATAACTTGATCCCTTCAGAATTTCTGCTGTACAGGCTACCTGAAACAAAACCAAAGTGTTTTCTCCCGAGTTCTATCAGGGCACGAATTTTTTCCTCCAGTGGCACGGGAAACATGGAGGCTATCCTGTTTAGTTCACGCAGCGTTTCCTCACTATGAGTCAACACCTCGTTCGATTCTGCCAGGCTAGCGGTTCGCTCAGCCACACGTTGCTCGAGAAAATGCTGTTGCTCATTCAGCTTTTTCTGGGCATCGATGCGCTCATTAATTTCATCCTGCAGTATATGCTGTGTATCTACCAGGCGCCTGTTTACACGAAGAACATAAATGCTCAGCAGCGATAGCCCGAAAAGCACAGCAAGAATGATGATTATCCAGTGTGCGTAAGTCTGCAGTGCCTTAATCAGTGAAGCACTGGGGTCCGGCAGATAAGGGCCAATTCTTAACTCAAGCATCAGTTCGTGTACATTGCTATAGTCAAGCGGGATAGTCCAGGTCACGGTATCGATAGCTGAAGCTGAAAATGCCCCCTGTGGTGCAGACAACAGTGCAACCACGACTCTACTGGCAAGTGAATCCGGCGTATGTTTTAGTTTCGCCAGCGGCCATTCAGGATACAAACGTGTACTAAGCAGAAACTGAAACTCATCCACACTGCGGCTACCCAGAACACGAACCTCGTCTAGATTTACTTTGCCATTCAAAGCCATGTTTTCGAGTATACCTGTGCGAACAGTCCCGACATCAACATCGCCCTTCATTACAGAATGCACAATATTATCTTGTGGAAAACCATTAAATTTCAGTTCGCCCAGATCTTTGAAAGGATCGATACCAGCCTCTTTCAACTCACGCCACGCCATTTGAAAACCGCCAAAGGCATGATTGTTCACTACCATCAGTGAGTGTCTTTTAATATCTTTCAGCGTCTGGATAGAACTGTTATCGCGTCTGCTAAAGATTACAGCGCCGAAATGCGAATATTCGTGCCCTTTCCAGTGGCGTTTCAAGGTTGCAATTCTCGATGCACCATATGATGATTCGAGCAGGACATAGTTACCGGGGTTTGTCAGGACAAAATCTATCTCTTGTGCTGCCGTAGCCTTACGCACCTGCTGCAAATTGAGCGGCACAATCTGAAAGTGGAAGCCAGGCATATTTCTATTCAGGTATTCAGCCATCGGCTGCCACTGGTTCATCGCCTGCTGATAACCTCGAAAAGCAAGCACGCCAATTCGCACAGCACCCCTATCTTGCTGAGCATATGAAGGGGCAAAATATCCAGAGAATAATTGAATCACCGCCATTCCCAAGAAAAAAAGAATGACAGCAGCTGGACCTGCCGAAGTTTTAGATAATTGCATAGGCATCATTTTGCACTATTATGCTGATGATCACTTATAATTGAATATCATTACTTTACACGAGTGTGTTAAATACAGCTTCATGATGACAAGAATATCCCTAATCAGTTTTCTATTACTGTTCAGCACGCTGTTTGCTGGTTGTAACGAACCGGTAAATCCATTAATTGGCCAATGGCAACAACTGTCGCCTACGTCGCATGCTTCCAGCCAGATAATCGAATTCACACCCTCTACTATGCGCATTAATGACCAGGCAGTGACCGTCGTCTACCAGATGCGGGACAATAAGGTCCGTGTGTCTGCCAGCAAAAGTGCAATCATATACGAATTTGATGATGCAAATTCGATACACTATGAAGACGAAAAAAATGGCACTATTAAACTGATCAGGGTAAAACCATAGACCTTTTTTGCTGTCCAAGCCATTCATACGCGACACCGTTAATTCAAGGGCAGACATAGTGCTAATCATCTCAAATAAATAAAAGTAAAGCGGTATCAATAAAATACAAATGAATGGAGGTAAATAAACATGACTGAATTTGTCATTGCTCTAGTTGTACTTGCAGTCGTAGTAATCGCTACAGGTGTGAAGACCGTCCCCCAGGGCAGTCAATATACTGTTGAGCGCTTTGGGCGATATCGCAAAACACTTAGCCCAGGTCTAAACCTGATTATACCGTTTATCGATACCATTGGTTCAAAGATGAACATGATGGAACAGGTCATGAATGTCCCTTCACAGGAAGTCATCACCAAGGACAACGCCATGGTGACTGCCGATGGCGTTGTTTTCTACCAGGTCGTCAATGCAGCAGAGGCTTCCTATGAGGTCAATAATCTAGAACTCGCCATCATGAACCTGACCATGACCAATATTCGTACCGTCATGGGTTCAATGGATCTTGACGAATTACTGTCTAAACGAGATGTCATTAATCATGCCCTGCTGACTGTCGTCGATGATGCAACCACACCCTGGGGCGTCAAAGTCACTCGAATTGAAATCAAGGATATAACACCGCCACTTGACCTGGTTGAATCGATGGGTAGACAAATGAAGGCTGAACGCGACAAGCGCGCCCAGATCCTTGATGCCGAAGGCGATCGGGCTGCCGAAATATTACGCGCTGAAGGTGAAAAAATGGCGATTGTGCTGGATGCAGAAGGCAAAAAAGACGCAGCTTTCCTCGAGGCGGAAGGCCGGGAGCGCCTGGCTGAAGCAGAAGCACGAGCTACCCAAGTGGTGTCACAGGCTATCGCAAAAGGCGATGTGCAGGCACTAAACTATTTTGTTGCACAAAAATACGTAGAGGCCCTCAAAGATATTGCGACCTCTGAAAATGAAAAACTGGTGCTTATGCCATTGGAGGCCTCGGGCGTGATTGGCGCCATCGGCGGCATCTCTGAACTGGCGAAAACAGTAACCAGCAAAGGAGCAAAATAATGGATCCCTCGATGCTTGAGGAAATCGTTTTCTGGAACTGGTGGGTCTTTGCACTGGTACTGATAATTGTAGAAGTCCTGGTCGCCGGGACCTTTTTTCTCTGGATGGGAATTTCTGCCGGCCTGGTCGGGCTGGTGCTTTTTTTCATGCCTGGCCTTGGCTGGGAGATACAGCTTAGCCTGTTCGCCATATTTTCTGTCATCAGTATTATCATTTCTCGCATATGGCTGGCCAAGCACGCCCGTACTGCAACGCCATCTACGTTGAACCGACGCGGCAGCCAGTACATAGGAAGAGAATTCACCCTTACCGAACCTATCGTCAATGGTATTGGCCGGCTCAATGTGGATGACACTATCTGGCGTATTAGCGGCCCAGACATGGATTCCGGCGTCCAAATAATTGTCGATGGCATGGACGGTACGATTCTGCGAGTAAAATCTACATCTGCAAAATAATAGCCAGCCTGTTTCATTCAGGACTTTACGATTACTGTGGTGACTGATGCTTTGCAAGAGTCCTCGGACTCAGATTTTGATGAGCAAGAAATGATTATCAATAAGCCTATCTTGAACTATTCGAAACGCCCTAAAACAGGCATAATCCACCACCCTGTTGATTATCAGGGCAGCCTTCACGCCTGCCCATACACTGGAGTTTAATTATGAAACTGGCCTGCCTGGATCTGGAAGGTGTGCTTGTCCCTGAAATCTGGATCAATGTTGCAGAACTCACAGGCATTGATGATCTGCGATTGACCACCCGCGATATCCCTGATTACGATGAGTTAATGACGCACCGTCTGAAGATGCTGGATAAGCATGACTTGAAGCTTTCTGTCATCCAGTCAGTAATCGATAATATGGGGCCCCTGCCCGGTGCACGCGAATTTGTAGACTGGTTGCGCGAACGCTATCAGCTGGTGATTCTTTCCGACACCTTTTATGAGTTCGGTATGCCGCTTATGCGCCAGCTTGGCTCGCCGACTCTTTTCTGCCACAAACTCGAAATTAGAGATGACAGAATTGCGAATTATCGTCTACGCCAGCCTGACCAGAAGCGCGAGGCAGTAAAGGCCTTCCATAGTCTAAATTTTAATGTTATCGCTGCCGGCGATTCCTACAATGACACCAGCATGCTGACTGAAGCTGATGCCGGTATATTGTTCTCACCTCCGCAAAATGTGATTGATGAATTTCCGCAGTTTCCAGTAACGAATAATTATGAAGAATTGAAACAGGCCTTTCTCGAGGCCGATAAAAGGATAGATGCGGAACAATAATTTCAAGACCCAAGCCTGATTTTCATCTTTGTGACATTATCACCGCATTTTTACTGGCAGGACTGCTAAAATACACCAATCAATGACATATTTAAGGATTTCAACATGGCAACAGTAAACCTGACAAACGAAACATTTAGCGACACCGTTAATGACAACGACATTGTCATTATTGACTTCTGGGCTGAATGGTGTGGCCCGTGTAAGAACTTTTCACCTATCTATGAAGAGGCTTCTGAAAAACACGAGGACATTGTGTTTGCCAAGGTTAATACCGAGGAAGAACAGGAACTTGGCGCATCATTCCAGATACGCTCAATACCTACCCTGATGATTTTTCGTGAAAAGATCATTCTCTATTCACAGCCTGGGATGATCGGCGGTCCACAGCTTGATGAACTGGTAGAAAAAGTAAAGCAACTCGACATGGATATGGTCAGAGCAGAGATTGCTGAACAGGAAAAACAGAAGCAGGCTTAGTACTGCTGATGTGGGAGCGGCGCCCTGGCCAGGAAGTGGCCTTCTCTCCTGTAACCGAGACTTTCCTGTTTAAATCCATTTCTTGAACAGCAAAAAAAGGCGCACCAGCTGGTGCGCCAATTCTTCTGCAGAAGAATCTTTGTTATCTCATCCAGGCATCATTCTTTCAGGCGTTCGATTCCTAATGCCTTGAGGATATATTTTTCATATATTGGCTCTGAAGTGCCTTTCTTCATTTTGCGCAGGAAGTATTTCTCAAAACCAATTTTCGCAACGTGTACCCACTTTCCTTTCTTGAACCAGTTAACATTGCGCGGAGGAATCTGTGGCAGCGCAACGAAAGCCGCGCCGGTATCACCAAAATCAGCCAGGCATATAGCGTTCCATGTACCTACTTTTTCAGGCTCTGCACCTTCCAGTTCAGCGTCTATATTATGAACAATGGCTGTCACCATTGACTCGATCATATAACCTGTCTTCGGCGCACCTGTTGGCACCGGGGTTGCCTCTACTGGCGGGATCGCAATACAGACACCCGCAGCATAGATATTGCTGTATTTCGGATTACGCTGATATTCATCAACAATAACAAAGCCTCTTGGGTTACAGAGACCTTCAACATTCGCTACTGCATCGACACCCTTGAATGCGGGTAGCATCATGGAATGCTTGAACTCGACCTCATGCTGTTTTTTCAGCTCACCATTTTCGTCCATTTCGTCAACGAAAATCTTACCTTCTTCAACTTTGGTAACCTTGGCGTTAGTAATCCAGTCTATGTGGCGGCTGCGCAGTTCTGATTCCATCATACCTTTGGAATCACCAACTCCACCTAGCCCGAGGTGGCCAATATAAGGCTCGGAGGTAATGAATGTCATCGGCACCTTGTCGCGGATCTTGCGCTTGCGAAGATCTGTATCGAGGATGCCGGCAAACTCATAGGCAGGGCCAAAACAACTGGCAAAAGGCATAGCACCGACGATCACATGGCCGGGATCTTTAACAAACTCCTGGTATTTTTCATAGAACATTTCAGCATGATCTATGGAGCAAACTGAATGAGTATGCCCGCCATGTGGCCCCGCTCCTTCAACTTCTTCAAAAGCAAGCCTTGGCCCGGTGGTGATAACCAGGTAATCATAATCAACAGTGTCACCACTATCCATAACTAGCTTGTTATTGTCCGCATCGATTTCGTTGACTGTCCCTGCAATGAAATCAATGCCTTTTCTCTTCAAAGGTTCACGAAGCGGTATAGTAATGTCTTTACGTGTACGCCAACCAACTGCCGCCCACGGATTCGACGGGACAAACTGAAAATAATCATTTGCATTAATAACGGTAACTTTGTGCTGCTTACCCAGAATACCGCGCATTTCATATGCAGCAGGCATGCCGCCCGTACCTGCACCGAGAATTACTACATGTGCCATCAGACTACTCCTTTTTAGTGGTGTGTATTAATCAGCAGAAAACAGGCAAAAAAAACGTGACAAAAACATGACAACTGACATGTCAGGACATGACAAGAATGAATCAATCAACATCGCATTACATGACACTTACAATTACTTATTGCGATCTGCTGGAATTTTTGTGTCGCTATGGGCTAGAAATGAAAGAATCGTGCCAACAAATCCTGAAGACAAAAAAAACCTCAATCCAGGGGTATATAGACTGAGGTCAACAGGGTCCTATTTTCCAAGAACCTTTCCGCTCAGGGAGGAATAGCGGAAAAACATCTAGCGATGCATTAATTCTGACAACCGTGTTTCTCGAATAGTTCCCGTACAATGGACATAATTCTAAAACCAAGTCCGATGTTTCAAGACCTGCAGCCACAGGCCTTCACATATTTTTCTTGAAACTTCAGACTTGAAACTAATAAACCTAATGCGCTTCATCCCAGTTTTTGCCAACACCGACATCCACCAGCAGCGGGACACGTAATTTCGCTATATTATTCATCAAGTTACGTATGCTCTCACTGGCAGACTCTACCTGATCTTGCGGAATTTCAAAGATCAGTTCATCGTGTACCTGCATGATCATTCGCACATCAGGTGCGTCACTCTCTATCCATTTATCTACTGACAACATTGCCATTTTTATCAGGTCTGCAGCCGTTCCCTGCATCGGGGCATTGATCGCCGTACGCTCTGCGTATTGCCGTCGCATGCCATTACCCGAGTTAATTTCAGGCAAATAAAGCCGTCTTCCAAAGACAGTCTCCACGTACCCCTGTTGATGCGCCAGTTTGCGGGTTTCGTCCATATAATTCTTTACACCCGGGTAACGATCAAAATAAAGATCGATGTATTCCTGTGCATCGCCACGCTCAATTTTTAACTGCTGTGCCAGCCCGAAAGCAGACATGCCGTAGATCAAGCCAAAGTTGATTGCCTTGGCAGCCCGGCGCTGGTCATCTGTCACTTCATTAAGGGCCGTCGCAAACACTTCACTGGCTGTTGCCTTATGCACATCCGCACCTTCAGAAAACGCCTTTAAAAGGCCCTCGTCCCCGGATAGGTGCGCCATAATACGCAACTCTACCTGAGAATAATCAGCAGAAACCATCTGGCAACCTTTATCAGCAACGAAAGCCCGGCGGATACGCCTGCCCTCTTTCTTTCTTATCGGAATATTTTGCAGGTTGGGATCTGACGAAGATAATCTTCCGGTGGCAGCCACGGCCTGGTGATACGACGTATGCACTCGGCCGGTATCTGGATCTATCATTAATGGCAGCTTTTCCGTATAGGTTGAACGCAACTTGCTCATTGACCGGTACTCGAGAATCAGACGCGGCAGTTCGTACTCAAGTGCAAGCTCCTGTAGAACTGCCTCAGCGGTTGATGGCTGTCCTTTTGGTGTTTTCTTGATTACCGGCAGACCGAGTTTATTAAATAATATTTCCTGTAACTGGGCGGGCGAGCCAAGATTAAAGGTCTGCTCTGCGGCGGCATACGCCTGCTGTTCAAGGTCCAGCATTCCCTGTGCCAGCTCGGTGCTTTGCTGACGCAGCATTTCGGCATCAATACGCACACCGTTACGCTCGATCCTGGCCAACACTGTCAGTAACGGAATCTCTATATCGCTATAGATAGAAACCAGTTTTTCGTGCTTTTGCAGTGCTGGCCACAGACACTCATGTAACCTTAGCGTGATGTCGGCATCTTCAGCCGCGTAGGGAGCAGCCTGCTCCAGTGCTATATCATTAAACCTGAGCTGCTTCTTGCCCTTGCCTGCAATGTCCTCAAAGTGGATTGTCTTATGACCCAGGTGCTTCAGTGCCAGGGTATCCATGTCATGCCGGGAAGCGGTGCTATCAAGCACATAGGACTCCAGCATGGTGTCGTGTTCAACACCGTTCAGGGCAATATCATAGTTAGCCAGCACCTTCATGTCATACTTGAGATTCTGGCCAACTTTCTTAATTTCTTCACTTTCCAGCAACGGTTTCATCTGCTGTAAAACCTGACTGCGGTCTAGCTGTTCCGGTGCACCGGGATAGTCATGTGCTAACGGCAGATAGGCCGCTTTTCCCGACTCGACGGCGAACGACAGCCCAACAATTTCCGCCTGCATCGCATCCAGATCTGTAGTTTCTGTGTCGAAAGCGAATATACCCTGCTTAGTAATTTTCTTAAGCCAGCTATCCAGCGCTGGCTGATCCAGTATCGTTTCGTAGACGGCATCTGCAGTAAGCTGGTCCTCAATACCTCCTAGCTCAGAGAGCCAGGTCTTGAACTGCAGGCGTGCATAGAGCTCCTTTAGTCGATCTTCGTCCGCTTGCCTGATCTTCAGATCATCGAGTGAAAGCGGCAGATCCAGCTGACAGCGTATGCTAACCAGGTCACGTGATGTGGGCAGGAAATCCAGTGAGTCGCGCAGGTTCTCGCCCAGCTTGCCCTCAATATCATCAGCATGGTTAATCAGGCTGTCAAGGTCGCCATATTCGTTAATCAGCTTTGCTGCGGTCTTCGGACCGACCTTCGGTACTCCCGGTATATTGTCAGCGGTATCACCGACCAATGTCAGGTAATCAATAAATTTATCAGCCTCTACCCCGAAACGGGTCTTCACTCCGGCAACATCCGTAACCCTGTTATCCATAGTATTGACCAGCGTCACACGATCATTGACCAGCTGGGCCATGTCCTTATCACCAGTAGATATCAGTACATCAACCGACTTATCCACCGCCTGCGCCGCGAGCGTGCCTATAACATCATCGGCTTCGACACCTTCAATGACCAGCAGCGGCAAACCCATGGCTTCAACAATTTCATATAGATAGGGCACCTGGCTTCGCATTTCATCCGGCATTGGTGGACGATTCGCCTTGTACTCCGGATATATATCATCGCGGAAAGTTTTACCTTTGGCATCGAACACCATGGCAATGTATTCCGGCTGATATTGCTTCAGCAGGCTTCTCGTCATGTTGATAACACCATATATGGCACCGGTAGGCTGGCCTTCAGAATTATTCAGTCCCGGCATCGCATGGAAAGCACGGTATAGGTAAGATGATCCATCAACGAGGATGATTGGAGCTTTAGACATAGGTTTTCGGTTTTCGGTTTTCGGTTTTCGGTTTTCGGTTTTCGGTTTTCGGTTTTCGGTTTTCGGGTTTCGGGTTTCGGGTTTCGGTGAGTATATGTGATTCCTGAACTCTTTGTTAAATAGTCCCTCTATT
>Ga0316196_10000209_pt1 | contig 20407 bp, 21 predicted proteins | sample Eddsed2cm_MG_FD_204938 | JGI IMG/M metagenome (GOLD analysis project Ga0316196, IMG submission 204938) | Coastal sediment microbial communities from Maine, United States - Eddy sediment 2 cm | ecosystem: Environmental > Aquatic > Marine > Coastal > Sediment | place: USA: Maine | collected... | reverse complement strand
CATTATGTACGCCGGCAAGCGGCAGGGTTACCTCGATTGTTGTCCCCAGCAGGTGCATCGTAAAATGCGTCTGCCCTTTACCCGTCTCAATCTGATCAGCACGAATGTCGGCATTCTCACCAAGCCCGAAGCTCAACAGGTCGACGCCGTCAATGAGCGACGTCCAATACGAATAGTACTCATCGTCAGCGTTTAGCACAGCGACGCTTGGCCGTGGTTCGGCGCACAGGATCTCCCCTTTCGCGTGCGCGACGCCCTCGATAGAACCGAACCCCTCGAGGTGCGCGGCAGCTGCGTTCGTAATGACGACAACAGCAGGCTTGGCAAGGCCAGCCAGGTAAGCGATCTCGCCGGCATGATTGGCGCCCATCTCGAGCACTGCGTATTCATGCGACTCATCGATGCGCGACATCACCAGGGGCATGCCAATGTCGTTATTGAGATTGCCTTCCGTCGCCACCGTCGTTGCGACCGATGAGAGGCAAGCGAAGACCATTTCCTTCAGTGTCGTTTTGCCGTTACTGCCGGTAATCCCGACGACCGTCACCGAATGCCGGTCGCGCCATGCAGCGCCGAGCTGCCCCAGCGCGAGCTTTGCATCCTCGACCTTGATCTGCGGGATATCTTCATCAACGAGCGACGCCACAATTGCACCAGCTGCGCCTTTGCGGCACGCATGACTCACAAACTTGCCACCGTCAAAATTCGGACCGGACAGCGCGACGAACAACTCGCCTTCCTGGATCGTTCGGGTGTCTGTGCTGATACCGTTAAAGTTGCGGTCATCACCGTGTAGCGTACCGTTCATCGCGGCGGCAGCGAATGAGAGCGTCGCCTTCACGATACGCCCTCCGCGCGCTTGGCCAGGTTTGCCAGCGCTGCGCCGTAGTCTGAAAAATCGAGTCGCTCAGTGCCGATGAGTTGGTGGTTCTCGTGTCCCTTGCCGGCAATCAGAATAATGTCATCGCTGGACGCTTCGCGGATTGCCCACGCAATCGCCGCAGCCCGATCTTCCAGCACGGTCGCACGATCCGGCTGCTTCAGACCGTCGACAACCTGGGCGATGATCTGGCCGGGCTCTTCCCCGCGTGGATTGTCGCTTGTAACAACAAGCTGGTCGGCACGCCTTTCCGCATTGCGCGCCATTTGTGGGCGCTTGCCCGTATCGCGATCGCCGCCACAACCGAATACGCACCAGAGTTTGCCCTTGCAGTGAACCCTGAGTGCGCGCAGCGCGACATCAATAGCCTGCGGAGAGTGAGCGTAGTCCACATAAACCCTCGGCAACCCGGCAGCCGCTTCGACACGTTCCATACGTCCTGGCGGTGCGCTAACTTGCTCAAGCGTTTTGCAGGCCCTTGCCATCGGTACGTCGTGCCTGAGCAACGCCGCAAGTACGATGACTGCATTGGCAACATTGAAGTCACCTGGCAAGGGCAATTGGAACTGGCCGTCGCCCCATGAGCTGTTGACACGTACGAACGAGCCGTCGTCGTTCGCTACAACGGATCGAACAAACACATACGGCCGACCATTCGCGACACGGTCAAAGCGCGTCGATACCGTTACGACATCCTGACCGCAACGACCTGCCAGCTCGGATCCGAACGCCGAGTCCAGGTCGATGATCCTGGTCCGGGCCGGGTAGTCGAGGAACAGCCGCGCCTTGGTTTCTGCATAGCTCTGCATGTCACCGTGATAATCAAGATGATCACGACTCAGATTCGTAAACAGCACCGTGTCGAAGGTGACGCCGTCGATGCGCTTTTGTGCCAGCGCATGCGACGACACCTCAACGGCCGCCCAGGTCGCACCCGCATCGCGGAAATCTGCAAGGCTGCTATGCAACTCGATGGCAGCGGGTGTTGTCATGCCCTCACCAACCTCGATGTCGCCTACACCTGTTCCGAGCGTGCCGATGTAGCCGCATGGTTGTTCAAGCAACTCGCAGCACTGTGCGATGAGCCAGGCAACCGTCGTCTTACCATTGGTCCCGGTCACTCCCACGACATGCACAGATTCGGACGGGCGAGAATAAAAACGATTGGCGATCTCGCCGAGATGACTTGCGAGGTCGGGCACAGCGACCATCGGAACGCCCACTTCGGCCGCAGGTGCGTCCGCTGTGGATGAGTCCCAGGCGATCGCCGCAACGCCTGCTGTTACTGCGTCCGCGACGTAATCAAGCCCATGACTATTATCGCCGCCGCAAGCCAGGAACAGGTCGCCGGGCTGGAGCGAGCGACTGTCGCTGGACAGGTTGCCGATGGCGATCGCAGGTGCATCCGCGAATCCTCGCAATAATTCAGCGAGTGTCGGCTTTGGATTCAGGCGTTCTGCAGGCATGCTCATTGACTCATTGCCTGCATGATGCTGCCAGGGTCCCTGGCAGGCATCGCGTCGGGCGGGATTGCGAGCAGACGCAGTGACTCTGACACGACATCTGAAAAAACCGGGGCCGCAACATCACTACCGTAGTAAAGCTCTCCGGCGGGCTCATCGATAACGACTATTACCGCCAGGCGAGGGTCGCTGGCCGGTGCAAGCCCGGCAAATATGGAAATATATTTGTCCTCTGAATAACCACCAGCCGCAAATTTCCAGGCTGTGCCGGTCTTGCCCGCAATGCGGTAGCCCGTCACTGCGGCCTTTGTGCCGGTGCCGCCTGGCCGAACCACTTCCTCGAGCATGCGCAGCACCGCGGCGGCCGAATCTTTGGCCAGTACCTGCTCCCCTTCCGCCGGACCATCCAGCGCCACCAGCGAGACGGGCCGCAGAACACCATCGCTGCCGAGTACCGAGTAAGCTTGTGCGAGTTGCAGCGGCGTTACCGAAACGCCGTAGCCGTAGGCCAGTGTCGCCTGGCTGATTGGACGCCAGTGATTGAAGTGCGTCAGCAGACCCGCCGACTCGCCCGGGAAGCCGCTCGACGTCAACGTGCCGAGACCAAAGCGTGTCATGGAATTCCAGAGCTGATCCGGCTCCAGTGACATGGCGAGCTTGGTCACACCGACATTGCTCGAACGCGCCAGGATCGTCGTCAGGCTGATCCGTCCGAGATTGTGACTATCCTCAATCGTCTTCGGCCCGACGACGACAAATCCAGGTGTCGTATCGATGATGCTGCTGGGCCGGTACTCGCCACTCTCGAGCGCGGCCGCAACAACGAGTGGTTTGATACTCGAACCCGGCTCGAAGATATCGGTGATCGCGCGATTGCGGTAACGCTCTGCTGAGAATTGCGAGCGATCATTTGGGTTGTAGGTCGGCTGATTGACAATTGCAAGAACCTCGCCGGTCTTCACATCGAGTATGACGATGGAGCCCGACTCGGCGTTGTGCTGCCGAATCGCCGCTTTCAGCGTTCTGTAGGCAAGGTATTGAATCCGGAGATCAATACTCGTCTGCAGATCCTTGCCGTGATGTGGCGGACGAATGCTTTCGACATTCTCGACCGAGCGGCCCAGCCGATCCTTGAGTACGCGTTTGGCGCCTGACTCACCTGCCAGCCAATGATTGAACGCAAGCTCCAATCCTTCCTGACCCGCATCATCAATATTCGTAAAGCCGACGAGATGGCCCGCCACTTCGCCTGCCGGGTAGTAGCGCCGGTACTCGCGTTGCACATTCACGCCAGGCAATTTCAAATCGAGAACCTGTTGTGCCTGTTCGGGACTCAGGTGACGTTTGAGGTACAGAAATTCCTTGTCCATGCTGCGCGTGACGCGACGTATGAGCTGCTGCGGATCAATACCGAGAAGACGCGCCAGTTGCGGAACGCGGTCAACCGCGGGCGCGAGCTCTTTGGGGTTTGCCCAGATGCTGTCGACCGGCGTGCTGATCGCAAGCGGCTCTCCGTTGCGGTCGGTGATTGTGCCGCGGTGCGCCGAAATACTCTCTGTGCGCAGGTGACGTGTATCTGCCTGCTGATTAAGAAAGTCTTTGTTCAACACCTGCAAGTGCACAGCCCGTGCAACCAGCGACACAGCGAGCAGCGAAAAGAACACGCTTACCAGCGCCAGTCTGCCAGCGAATCGCCTTGCAGTTTGTTGTTTTGTTTCGGCGCCGCGCGTCATGGACGTTCAATTACGTAGATTTCCGAAGCGACAGGCCTTACGAGTGAAAGGTCGTCGGTAGCGACCTGCTCGATGCGTGCGTGCGTGGCCCATGTACTCTGCTCGATTTGCAGCTGGCCCCATTCAATATTCAGTTCGTCGCGCTCATGCGTCAACGACTCGAGTTCGACGAACAACTTGCGCGATTCGTGTTTCGTGTAGACCAGCGCTAGCGCACTCAATACACAAACGACCGAGAAGATGAGGACGAGTGCGAAAGGCTGCTTTGTCTGCGTAACCTGGATCACAAGCGTTCCGCTACACGCAGACGCGCACTGCGCGACCGGGCATTTGCAGCGACCTCGTCCGCCATTGCTGTAATTGCTTTGCCGACCTGCCGCAACTTTGGTCGGAACTCGGCAGGCACATCGGGCATGCCGCGGTATTGCTCGGCCTCTCTTGAGGCGTCGCGAATAAAACGTTTGGCGATACGATCCTCAAGTGAGTGAAAACTGATCACGCAGAGGCGGCCACCCGGGGCCAGCACATCAAGCGACTGCGCCAGTGCGGCCTCGAGTTGCTCGAGCTCGCGGTTAATAAAAATGCGGATCGCCTGAAACGTCTTCGTGGCTGGATTCGTTTTGCGTGTGTGCGCCGGTATGACCGACCCGACGACGTCGGCCAGTTGGGTCGTTGTTTGCAGGGGTGTTTCTGCACGCGCAGCAACAACGGCACGCGCGATGCGTACCGCCTGGTTCTCTTCACCAAATTGCCTTAGAACTCGCCTCAATTCGTGTTCTTCCACTTGGCGGAGCCATTCGGCGGCCGAAATGCCTGACTCCGGGTCCATGCGCATGTCCAGAGGTCCGTCGCGAAGAAAGCTGAATCCGCGTCCGGCTTCGTCCAGCTGTGGTGATGAGACACCGATGTCGAGGAGCAGGCCATCGACTCGTCCTGTGAGCCCTCTCTCTTCAATGCATACCGCAAGTTTTTCAATTTCGCCCCTTACCAGTTCAAACCTCGGGTCTTCAACCAGCGTTGCCGGTGCAGATGCGATTGCCTGTGGGTCACGATCGATTGCGATTAGCCGACCGTTGTCACTCAATCTCTGCAAAATGGCGCTGCTGTGTCCCCCGCGTCCGAAAGTTCCGTCGACGTACAAACCGTCTTGTTTTATATCCAGTCCTTCAAGGACCGGTCCCAGCAGCACCGGCACATGCGCGTTGCTGCTCATGGGATGAATGACGCCTTAGAACGAGATCGATTCGAGGTCGGGCGGCAGTTCGCCGTCATCGTCCTCACTGAGCCATGCGTCCCGTTTCTCATTCCAGGTTTCTTCGTCCCATAGTTCAAATTTGTTGCCCTGCCCGATCAGCATCGCGGCCTTTTCGAGCCCTGCGAAATCACGCAGTTCGCGTGATACGAGAATTCGACCGCTGCCATCCATATCAACCTCGGTGGCGTAACCGACCATAATGCGCACGATGTTTCGGGCGACCTTGTTCATGCTCGGCAAGCGCACGAGCTTGCGTTCGAGCTCTTCCCAGTCGGGTAGCGGATAAACGAGCAGGCAATGGTCCTTATCGACCGTGACAACGATTTGGCCATCACAACGGGTGGCCAGCCGCTCCCGATACCGGGTCGGTATTGCCATACGCCCCTTGGCGTCCAGGTTTACTTTGGTGGCCCCTCGAAACACGACGATACGGACGACCCCGGTTTCGCTCTTCTGGCGCGAATCCTGGGCGGGTTGCCCCTTTCCTCCCACTTTTATCCACTTTTCAACACTATAGTGTCGAGGTGTCGGGAGCGTCAATAAGCCCTGGCAATTAATTGTTGTTGTACAGGGACTTAGGGGCTTTTCGGTGGCTCAATTCGGGCGAATTGTGGCAGCTCTGGCGCAAGGAAAATCATGAGCTTAGCGATGCTTCCTCGATATGACCTGAAAAACGGGTCGGCAAACGGCGACAGGGCCGGGTTGCGGGTGATTCGGATCCTTATTTGCGCAACGAGCGCGTATTCTCCCGCACGATAAGCAGGTTAGTCAATAACTTATTGATTTAAAAGACTTAAATTGGGGTCAGAGCCGCAGGGCTCGGCTTAAATTGGGGTCAGAGCCCTAGGGCTCTGACCCCTGATCAAGATCGAGAAATCAGGAGCCGGCAATAAGCCGGGTTCTGTCTAGGACAACCATTCATCTGGGACAGCCGTCGCCGACTGCCTCTAGCAACCTACCCGGGAGTCCGCTCGGAACCGGCGGCGGGCCGAAACCCTACTCCCCTATTTGGTCTTGCTCCAGGCGGGGTTTACCGTGCCGCGAGCTGTTACCAGTCGCGCGGTGCGCTCTTACCGCACCTTTTCACCCTTACCGACCAAGGCCGGCGGTATATTTTCTGTGGCACTTTCCATGGGCTCACACCCTCCAGGCGTTACCTGGCGCCTTGTCCGAAGGAGCCCGGACTTTCCTCTGTGGGTCAGAAACTCACAGCGATTGCCTGGCCGACTCCTGATTTCTCGGACGGGCGATTCTACAGGATGAATCGCTCGCTGGGGCGAGCTCCTGCGCCAAAGTAGTTACTTGACAAGTGAGTTGTCATTCATTGATAATGACAATTCACTTGTCAACTTGCGAAAACTGATATGCCGCAGCAAAACACTGACAGAGCCTACGAAGTTACCTGGCTGATCCGCCGCCTGTTTCGTGCCATGGGAGCGCAGGCAGATAACTATCTCGCAGATACGGGTCTTTCGGCTGCCGATCGGGCTGTCATGGAGTTTCTTTATCCAGAAGAAGAGCTGTCCGTACCGGATATTGCGCGTCGCTATGACGTATCGCGCCAGCACGTCCAGGTAACGGTCAACGGACTGGTGAGTAAAGGGCTGGTCCGCAGCATCCCGAATCCAAAGCACAAACGCTCACGACTGATCCGTTTAAGCAGTCTCGGCCGTGACAGCTTTGACGAGATTCGGCGCAATGAGACGGCAATCGTTCAGCATCTCTTCGATGGCATTTCTGACGACGCTCTCAATACGACGCGGGCGACGCTCACGACCTTGCTAACGAAAATTCACTAGAGGAATACACAATGCACAATCTCATTGAATACAGACCCCCTCGCATCGCAATGAGCTTCGTACTCCTTGCGCTTGCCGCCAACGCATTTGTACCACTGCCGATGCATACCTCCCTGCCCTATGCGGCCACCCTGACCAGCGCCACGGGTTTCCTGCTCATGCTCCGCGCATGGTGGTTATTCAGGTTGGTTGATACTGCGATATGTCCGACCGCCTCTGCCACGACACTGGTGACACACGATGTCTTCTCGATCACTCGAAATCCGATGTACCTCGGCATATTTCTGATGTTGCTCGGACTTGGGATGGCGACGGGTTCAGTGCCGTTTTATCTCGCAGCAGTCGGTTACGGCGGCGTTATGGATCGCGTGTTCTGCCCCCACGAAGAACGAAAATCCGTAGCTGAATTCGGGCAGGAATATCTCGACTATGTAAGAAAAGTCAGGCGTTGGCTCTAGATCAGTCAGGGTCGGCGGACGACGTCATGTCGAGTAAACGCTGATACAAGGCATTGCGCTTTTCGCCGGTTGCACTGGCCACGATCCTGGCTGCCTCTTTCTTCGGCAATAGCGCTGCCAATTCATTCAGCAGCTTGTCGCTATCAATAGAGGATGACGTCGCGTCGTCACCGCCCGCGACAACGATAACGAGCTCACCCTTCTGGGTAATCTCGTTGTCCATTACCTGCCTGCTGAGTTCGCCGAGAGTCGTGCTGATACATTGCTCATGCATCTTTGATATCTCCCGACCGAGAAAAACTGAGCGCGTCCCGCCGAACACATCGACCATATCGGCTACGGAGCCTTCCATACGATGCACCGACTCGTAGAACACCATGGTCCGGGTTTCATGTGCCAGCTCGGCCAGCGCGTCTCGTCTGCCCTTCTTTTTCGCCGGCAAAAAACCTTCGAAACAAAACCGGTCGGTCGCTAAACCCGCGACAGAAAGGGCGGCGATCATTGCACTCGGTCCGGGTATCGGAGAGACATTGATCCCTGCTGCGTGGGCGGCCCTGACCAACCGGTAGCCCGGGTCGCTGATTAACGGCGTACCGGCGTCACTGACGAGCGCGACGGACCGGCCCGCGACCAGTTCCCTGACGACCCTTTTTGCCTGATCTGCCTCGTTATGATCGTGCAGCGCCAAAAGCCGCGTTTCCACACCGAAATGCGATAGCAATCGCCCGGTGTGGCGGGTATCCTCGGCGGCAATGAGATCAACGTCTGCGAGCGTCTGGCGTGCTCGTGGCGACAGATCTTCGAGGTTACCGATTGGCGTTGCCACAACGAAAAGTGTGCCGCTCATTGACTACCTTCGACTTGTGAAATTGTGCTTTGGCTATGAATAGACTCAGACATCCTGCCCGTGAACGAAGCTCCGTGGCAAGCATTGCGCTGCTGCTGGTGTTGTCACTGTTGCTCGGCGCTTGCGCAACGACCGGCGGCTCCGGCGGCGTGCCGGGCGAAAGCCGTGCGGAGCGGCTGGCCGCGAATGGCGATCACGACGACGCCGCTCGGGTATACATTGGTCTTGCGGCCGAAGCCAGTGAGCTGGAGCGCGATCGCCTGACCTTGCTTGCCGTTGAGCAGTGGCTTGATGCCGGCGACGCCGTTCGAGCCCGCAATACGTTTCGCGCTGTACCGATGCCAGGCAGCTCCGAGCTCCGCCAGCTTTGGAACACAAACTCGGCCGCATTGTCGCTGTATGCGGGCGACGCCGACAAGGCACTCGACATTCTCGAGGCCATGAGTCGCCAACCTCTGTCCGAGCGATACCGACTGCGTGTCGAAGCGCTGCGTGCCGATGCGTGGATTCAAAAAGGTGATCCGGCTCGCGCTGTCGAGCTCATGATGCACCGCGAGATCTGGTTGCGTGATCGGCGCAGCATCGAGCAGAACCGGCAGAGACTTTGGCAGGGCCTGCTGGTCAGCAATCCGCAGCAGCTTCGCCAAAGTGCAGAGCTCGCACTCGACCCTGACGTTCGCGGCTGGCTTGAAATCGGCTCGCTCGCAGCCTCAACCGGGCAGCAAGGTATCGGGTGGGTTAACGGCGCGGTGCGCTGGCGCGACATGAATCCGACGCACCCTGCCATCTCAATCATTGACAATCTTCAGCTCCCTGATGAACTGTCCCAGGACTACCCGCGGCAAGTTGCCTTGCTACTGCCGTTGTCGGGACGGGCCGCACCTGCAGGGCACGCAGTACAGAACGGTTTTCTCGGCGCCTATTTCTCGACGGTTGCCGGTCTCGATGAACAGCAGACCATTCGCGTCTACGACGTTAATAGCGAAGGTGGGGCCAGCGCCGCGTATGCGACAGCCGTTGCTGATGGCGCCGAGTTCGTCATTGGGCCGTTGTTGCGCAACAACGTCACCGAACTTGCGAATGACATTCTCGTACCGGTTCCGGTATTGACATTGAATTATCTTCCGGACGACACGCTCGCCCCACCCGGTCTGTATCAATTCGCGCTCGCTCCTGAAGACGAGGCGCGTTCGGCTGCCGGACGCGCGCTTGCCGACGGGCACACAAATGCCGTTGCACTGGTACCGAATAACGACTGGGGACGCCGCGTCTTGTCGAGTTTTGATGCTGAACTCAAGGCACTGGGTGGCACGCTCCTCGACTACCGGATGTACACGCCAGGTATCCAGGACTTCTCGAATACGATTGAGGACCTTATGGCCCTCTCTGGAAGTGTGCGTCGGTACCAGCGTCTGCGAGCAAACATCGGCGGGCCACTGCAGTTCGATCCGCGCCGCCGACAGGACAGCGAATTTATCTTCCTGGCGGCTGATGCACCGGCTGGTCGCCTGCTCAAGTCACAGCTGAAGTTTCACTACTCGGGCGATTTACCGGTCTACTCAACATCGTCGATCAACGCCCTGGACGGCCGTTCCAATTCCGACCTGAACGGCATTATGTTTGCTGACACACCGTGGATGATTGCGCCGCAAAGCTGGATCGAGAATCTGCCACCGCTGTACAACGAGTACTGGCCTGGCGAACGCCGCCTCGGCCGCCTTCACGCCATGGGCTATGACGCCTACCAGTTGATCGCCGCACTTTTCGCCGCCCGCACGGGGCCAATGCAGGAGATAGACGGCGCGACGGGCAGGCTTTACCTCGACCCCGATGGCCGTGTGCACCGCAAACTGGCGTGGGCACAGTTCCAGAGCGGTGAGGCAATCGCCCTGCCCGAGATTGAGCCCGCCGGCGGACCGATTCTGGACGTTAGCGACGACGCCGAGTTGATGAGGCCCGATGCTGCGGACGAAGAAGCGTGGCCCGAGCCGATACGCGAACTGTAGGTTCTGACGCAGAGCAACTTGCCGACAAATTCCTGAAATGCCAGGGCCTGGCAACTGTTACCAGGAACTTTCGTTGCCGCCTTGGCGAGATCGACCTGATCGCAAGAGACGGTGATGCCATCGTATTTGTCGAAGTACGCTACCGCGCGTCTAACCGCTTTTCGCGGGCTGGCCAGACGGTCGATATCCACAAGCAACGCAAGTTGATTCGCACGGCGGCATTATTCACGGCGATGCGACCGAAGTATGCTAATTGCGTGATGCGCTTCGACGTTGTCGCGATTGATGCGGACGAACACGGCAAGAAAACCATCGACTGGATAAAGGACGCGTTCCGTCCCACCGACTCCCGACTGTAAACGCAACACCAGCTCGCAACTCGTCACACAGGCTCGAGGCCGGCATGTTCGTTGCCGGTATGGCTCGCTGCGCTGCGCTTTACTACCGGCAACCAACATCCCGCCCTCGGCCTCCCCGATGATGGTAGGACCGGCGCGACGGGGTGTTTGTTGACCGAAGTAAAGCGGACCGAAGGGAGCCATGAGGTCAACAAATGCCCCGGTGCGCCGTGTCGTGCGAAATGTTGCGAGCTGGTGTTGCGTTTACTTGACGACTTTGAGATGCGGACGCGAGCGCGTCGTTTCGATTTCGGTTTCAGCGTCGCTGACTTTTTGCTCACTTGCGTCGGCGTCGTGCGAGAAGATCATGCCCTGCCCTGTTTCTCGCGCATAGATACCGAGAACCGACTTCATCGGCACCCAGACATCGAACGGCACACCCGAAAACCGGGCGCGGAAGCTAACCGAATCATTGGTCAACTTGAGATTATGTGCTGCTGTCTCGCTGATGTTGAGAATAATCTTGCCATCTTTGACGTGCTCTTTTGGAACACTGACACCATCAACTGACGCATCTACCACGATATGCGGCGTATGACTGTTATCGCCCATCCACTCATGCATGGCGCGAATCAGGTACGGTCTTTTTGAACGGCTTGGATTACTCAACGCAGAAGAGTCCGGGGTATCTCTCAATTCTTTCCCAAGCTTATCATTGTTTGCAGGTTCTGCAGGAAAAGTGACATAACGTGGGATCACCCACATCAATCAGAGATGCATTTCCTGTTCGAGTTCGGTCAGGCTCTGCAAGAACGAACGCCGCGCAAATACGCGCTTCATGTAGTCTTCGATCGGCTCCGCCTGGCTGCCAAGGTCGATGCCATACACAGGCAAGCGCCAGAGTATCGGCGCGATTGTCGAATCGACCAGGGAGAACTCATCGCTGAGGAAATACGACTTCGCAGCAAACAACTCAGTGCTCTGCAGGATGCTCTCGCGGAGCAATTTGCGCGACTTGCTGCCGAGCTTTCCGTCACCGTTGGTTTCGGCCTCCTCGGCCAGCGAATACCAATCTGTCTCAATGCGGAACAGCGCCAGTCGGAATTGTGCGCGCATAACCGGGTCCACCGGCATTAACGGCGGATGCGGGAATCGCTCGTCGAGATACTCGATGATGACGCGCGAATCGTACAGCGTCAGATCTCGATCAACGAGCGTCGGCACCGTGTGGTACGGGTTCAGATCCATCAGGTCTTCTGGCAGATCGTTGCCCAGCACGGTAGAGATTTCAATGTTGATGTTCTTCTCGGCAAGGACCAGTCGCGTGCGGTGACTGTGAATCTCAGTCGGGCGCGAAAACAGGGTCATCACGGAGCGTCGGTTGGCGATAACGGCCATTATTTGACGTCCTTCCAAATTTGTTTCTTGAGCATGACAGCGATGACCCAGAACACAATCAGGTACATCAGGACCCACACGCCGAGCTTGCGGCGTTCGGAACGAATCGGTTCCGAAATGTAGGCGAGAAAATTAACCGTATCGCGGACGAAGTCGTCGTAGTCTTCGGCATCCAACGAGCCCGTTGTCACGTGCTCAAACCCGACGATCTTATGCGACGTAACACCGTCGACCGTGTGTTCCTCCATGACAGGCCGCTGGTAACCCTGCAGCTGCCACAGAACGTGCGGCATGCTTGTACCTGGCAGGACAGAATTGTCGACCCCGGTTGGGCTGTCGGCATCCAGGTAGAAGCCTTTCAGGAAGTTGAAGATGTAGTCCGCACCCTTGGCGCGTGCCATCAGCGACATATCCGGCGGCGCCGTTCCATACCAGCGCGCTGCATCTGCGGCCGGCATCGAGGCCTGGATGGTCTCAAAGGTCTTTTCGGCATTGAACATCAGGTTGTCGACAAGCTGCTCTTCCGACAACTCCAGGTACTTACCGATAGTGTTGAAGCGCACGTATTGCGCCGAGTGGCAACCCGAACAATAGTTCATGAAGTTTCGCGCGCCACGCTGCAGCGATGAGATATTGTCCGGGTCGATATCGGCAGACTCGAGCTCGACGTCACCTCCGGCGGCCAATCCTTGCACACTGATAAATAGCGCCGCAATTGCTATTGGCAGGCGCAAGCTCTTTAACTTATTCATGGTATTTCACCCTGTCTGGCACGGGCTTCGTCTTGTCTATTGCCGTGTAGTACGGCATCAGCAGGAAGAACATGAAGTAGAGAACTGCGAAGAACCTCGCTGCCATGACATTCGCATCTGTTGCTTTCTGCAGCCCAAGGTACCCGAGAGCTACAAAAGAGATGACGAAGATCGTCAGCGCCGTCTTGTGCATCCAGCCACGGTAGCGAATCGACCTTACCCTGGCCCGATCGAGCCACGGCAGAAACAGTGGTAGAACGACCGCGATCGCGAACAGGATAAAGCCCCATAGCTTGCTGGGCACGGCGCGAAGAATTGCGTAATACGGTGTGTAGTACCAGACCGGCGCGATGTGCTCCGGCGTGGCCGTCATGTTGGCCGGTTCGAAATTCGCGTGCTCGAGGAACATCCCGCCCATTTCCGGCGCGAAAAACACCACGCTCGTGAACACCATCAGGAACACGATGATCCCTACAAGATCCTTTGTCGTGTGGTGCGGGTGGAACGGCACGCCGTCGAGGGGTATGCCATCCGGTCCCTTGTGTTCCTTAATCTCGATGCCATCCGGATTGTTGGAGCCAACATGGTGCAAGGCGACGATATGGACAAAAATGAGACCGATCAGTGACAGCGGTAACACAATCACGTGCAGTGCAAAGAAGCGATTGAGCGTGATGTCCGATATTGAATAATCACCGCGAATGAATTCGACCAGCGCATCACCAATACCGGGAATCGCACCAAACAGGGAAATGATGACCTGCGCACCCCAGTAGGACATCTGGCCCCACGGCAGCAGGTAACCCGCGAAACCCTCGGCCATCAGCACAAAGAAAATCAGCATGCCGATGATCCAGATCAGCTCGCGCGGCTTTTTGTACGACCCGTAGAGCATCGCACGGAACATATGCAGGTAAACGACGATGAAGAAGAACGAGGCACCGGTAGAATGCATGTAGCGAATGAGCCAACCCCACTCCACATCGCGCATGATGTATTCGACCGAGGCGAAAGCTTCGGCTGCACTCGGCTTGTAATTCATTGTCAGGAAGATGCCGGTCACCAGCTGAATGACAAGCACGACCATGGCCAGCACGCCAAACACGTACCACCAGTTAAAACTCTTCGCCGCGTAATACTCGGTGATGTGTTGCTTCATCGTTTCAGTTAAGGGGAAACGATCGTCGATCCACTTCATGAGTCCGCCCTGCGGCTTACCAACTTCTGCTTCGATTCTCGCCATTACGCTGCTCCCGTGTCCTGGCCGATCAATATCAGGTCATCCCTGACAAACCGGTGCGGCGGAACCCGCAGATTCGTCGGTGCCGGAACACCTTTGAAGACACGCCCAGCCAGGTCGAATTTCGAACCATGACATGGACAGAAGAAGCCCCCGCCCCAGTTTTCGCTGGGCCGTACTTCGAAATCCTCGAGCGGCGCACAACCGAGATGCGTGCAGGACCCTTCAACAACCAGAAATTCGGGCTTGACCGAACGCGTTTCATTGGCTGTGTAATCGGGCTGCTGTTCAGCCACCTCGGAATTCGGGTCGCGGAGGTTGTCGAGAGACTCCTGCAGGCGAGCAAGCATATCCGCATCGCGTCGCAGGACGAACACCAGCCGACCGCGCCACAGCACACGGATCATCTCGCCCGGCTGCAAAGACCCTATCGGCACCTCGACCGGCGCACCGAGCGCTTGCGCTCTGGCACTCGGCTGCAGTGACGAAAGGAACGGAATTGCAGCAAGTCCGGCGCCAACGGCCCCGGTAACAACGGTTGCTACAGTCAGAAAATGACGTCTGTTGCGATCGATGCGATCAACGTCGTCCTCGCTCATCAGGCACTCCCATACGCCCGGCCGAAAAAAAGGTTTGTTTTGGGGCCTCTTTGTCAGCGCGTTTTATTATGCTTTGTATCGATTCTTCTAGATTTGCAGCAAGCCCGGTTTGGCGTCAGGATGACACCTGGTCCAGGCCATAGTGCGTAACTCGCGCGCATTATACACGTGGCGCATCGAAGTTGGCTAGCCAAGTGGCCTTTCCAATTGATTATCAAGGGAATTTAGTTTGGCCGGTTTGAAATCAGCAACGCTGTTTGTGCTGCAATCGATCGTCGTCGGTCTCGCGGTGGCGTTCCTGGTCGTGTTGATCCGTCCTGATCTGCTGCCCACGATTGCCGGTGGTCGCGGTGGCGCGCCGGCAAGCTACGCTGATGCCGTCGAAATCAGCGCGCCAGCTGTCGCCAATATCTACACCAAGCGGCTCGTCGAATATACGCCGGCGGCCGACGAACGCACACGCTTCCGCGTCGAAACGGCGTTTGGCTCGGCCGTTGTTATCGATCCGGAGGGCTACCTGATCACGAATTTTCACGTGGTAGCCGAGGCCGCCGAAATTCGCGTCCAGCTGTCAGACGGCCGGCTCGCGAACCCCCAGGTAGTCGGGGTCGATGCCGAAACCGATCTGGCGTTGCTCAAAGTCGACCTCGGCACATTGCCGGCTATCAAACTGGGAAATTCGGGGCAGTTGCGCATCGGCGATGTGGTGCTTGCGATCGGCAATCCCTATGGACTGACGAAGTCAGTGACGCAGGGGATTGTTAGCGCAACGGGCCGCCACGGCCTCGAGGATCTGGTCACTTTCGAAGATTTCATCCAGACCGACGCTGCGATCAATGCCGGTAACTCGGGTGGCGCACTGATCAACGTCGCTGGGGAGCTGGTCGGCATCAATACGGCCGTGCTTGCGCAGGACTCGGGTACCGAAGGCATTGGTTTCGCGATTCCGGTTGACCTGGCTCGCGGCGTGGTGGACGAGATCAAGAAGCATGGCCGGGTCATTCGCGGCTACCTTGGGCTGCAGCCCGACGACATGACGAGTGCGGAACGCAGTGCGCTTGGCGTCGAAGGCAATGTTGGAATCTTGCTGAGTGTCGTTTTTGAAGGCAGCCCTGCCGGCATGGCCGGTCTCAGGCGCGGCGACGTTATTGTCGCCATCAACGGAGAAGCTATTTTCTCACAGCGGCAGGCGCAGCTGGTCGTGGCGGGAGCGAGCCCGGGCGATGAGGTCAATATTGTCGGCATTCGCGACGGCCAGCGATTTGAAACGACCGTGATCGCTACCGAACGTTCCGGCTACGCCGAATAGCGCTACGCGTTCGGGACGCGGCGTATCGTCGCACCGAGCTGGCGCAGCTTTTCCTCGATGCGTTCGTAGCCGCGATCAACGTGGTAGATCCGATCAACGAGCGTCTCTCCTTCCCCGGCCAGTGCGGCAAGCACGAGGCTCGCCGACGCCCTCAGGTCGGTCGCCATGACGGGCGCTGCCGTCAGCCGCTCCACACCTGTACAGATCGCTGTGTTGCCTTCCAATTGGATATTGGCACCCATGCGCTGCAATTCGAGAACATGCTGGAAGCGATTCTCAAATACGGTCTCGGTGATTGTGCCGATACCGTCGGCAACCGCGTTCATTGCACAGAATTGTGCCTGCATGTCGGTCGGAAACGCCGGGTACGGAGCTGTCCGAACGTCGACTGAGTGTGGGCGATTACCGTGCATGTTGATGTCGATCCAGTCCGAACCGGTAGTGATGTCCGCACCGGCCTCAGAGAGCTTTATCAGAACAGCCTCCAACGTCTCGGGCGCCGTATCGATGATCTTGATGTGGCCACCAGTCATCGCTGCCGCTACCAGATAAGTACCGGTCTCGATGCGGTCCGGCAGCACCGAGTAGTCGGTTCCGCCCAGTTTTTCAACGCCTTGAACGGTGATCGTTCCGGTTCCGGCGCCTTCGATTTTTGCACCCATTCCGATCAGGAAATTCGCCAGGTCGGTCACTTCCGGTTCACGCGCTGCATTCTCGAGAACAGTCTCACCATCAGCCAGAACAGCAGCCATCAGCAGATTTTCGGTGCCCGTCACGGTCACCGTATCGAATACGATGTGCGCGCCTTCGAGCCTCTTTGCGCGGGCCTTGATAAACCCGTTTTCCACCGAGACATCAGCACCCATTGCCTGTAATCCGGCAACATGCAGGTTGACGGGGCGCGCACCGATTGCACAACCACCCGGCAGCGACACATCAGCTTCGCCGAAGCGAGCAACCAGCGGGCCGAGAACGAGAATCGAGGCACGCATCGTCTTGACCAGTTCGTAAGGTGCTTCGCGACTGTTGATATCACTCGCATCGACCTCGACGTTCAACTGCTCATCAACCGTGATCTGCGCACCCATCATCTGCAGCAAAGACAGCATGGTTGTGACGTCTTTCAGATGCGGAACATTACGCACGGTAACGGGCTCGGTGGCGAGCAATGTGCCGGCGAGAATTGGCAGGGCTGCATTCTTGGCACCTGATATAGCGACCTTGCCCCGCAGGCAGGCACCGCCCTGAATGAGCAGCTTATCCAAGCGGGTTACTCGCCTTGGCCTGCCATTCGTCCGGTGTCAGTGCGCGAATCGACAGTGCGTGTATCTCGTTACCGACAAGGGCGCCGAGACATTTGTAAACGAGCTGGTGCCGTGCGAGCGACCGTTTGCCCTCAAATTCGCTCGCGACGACCAGCGCCTCAAAATGCGAGCCATCGCCAACGACCTTGACCGTCGCGTTTTCGAATCCCGCCTCGATCAGGGTGCTTATTTCAATCGGTTCCATGGGCGTCAAATGTTACGTAATACTCCGGGGCGCGCAGTGTACCGGGAATGCGCACAGCTTCCCAATGCGCGGCACTGATTGTGTATGATAGCCGGCCCGAAGAGGCCTATCATGCCGATCACCCTATGCTCGTAAACCTGCTTATTGTTGCCGCCGGCCTCGTGCTTCTGATCTGGGGCGCGGACCGATTTGTCTACGGTGCGGCGGCGGCGGCACGAAACATGGGCATCGCGCCATTGATGATCGGACTCACGGTCGTTGCTTTCGCCACGTCGGCGCCCGAGATACTCGTCTCTGTTGATGCATCGCTGCGCGGGCAACCCGGACTTGCCTACGGCAACGCGATCGGCTCGAACATCGTCAATATTGGCCTGGTCCTGGGCTGCGTTGCAATCATACGGCCAATCCAGCTTCGCTCGGCGACCCTGCGTCGCGAGATGCCGGCCCTGCTCGCGGTCTCCCTGTTGACTGTTTCACTGTTCCTGGATTCCTACCTGAGCCGGATCGACGGCATTGTCATGCTGACAGGTCTTGTGATTGTGATGATCTGGCTTGCCCGCCTGGGCATGCGCTCTGCACCGTCAGACCCTATCAAGAAAGAATATGAGGCCGAGATCCCGGTCAATGTATCAATGCGCGCGGCCATCATCTGGTTCATTATCGGATTTGGCACCCTGTTACTTGGCGCGCACCTGCTTGTTGGTGCATCCATCGAGATCGCACAGATGCTCGGGGTCAGCGAGGTCGTTATCGGCATCCTGCTTGTTGCGTTCGGCACCAGCCTTCCCGAGCTGGCCGTCAGCCTGGTCAGCGCGTTGAAGGGCGAATACGGGCTCGCGATCGGCAACATCGTTGGCTCCAATATTTTCAACCTGCTTGCCGTCATCGGCGTGGCGGCGACGATTGCACCATCGCCCATGGCGCCGTCGGTCCTGTCCCTGCACATATTCGTTATGGTCGCGTTTACACTGGTTTTGTTCGCAATGACCTACGACTACGACGGCAAAAGCGAGTTATCCCGTATCGAGGGCGCAGCGCTTCTGATCGCATTTATTGCTTACGATACCTACGTGGTGCTGCAAAACGTTAGAATGGACGGATGACACCGACGACCGGGGCCGTAAATGCCGCTCGAGCTCACATCTGACCAACTTCTCGCACTGGCTGCCGAGGTGCTCGACATCGAGTCCCGGGCGGTCGACGCATTGCGCAGCCGCCTGGATGCCAGTTTTGCCGCTGCCTGTGAGCTCTGCATGAATACACCGGGGCGAGTTGTCGTCACTGGCATGGGCAAGTCCGGTCACATCGGCAACAAGATCGCGGCGACACTCGCCAGCACCGGTACGCCGTCATTTTTTATGCACCCAGGTGAAGCCAGCCACGGCGATCTCGGCATGATCACGGGGCAGGATGTGCTACTCGCCGTGTCGTATTCCGGCGAGACCGACGAAGTGCTGACGATATTGCCGCTCGTCAAACGTATGGGTGCGAAAATGCTGTCGCTGACCGGCAAACCAAATTCAACATTGGCCAGGGCTGCCGATGTGCATCTTGATGTCAGCGTAAGTGAGGAAGCCTGCCCGCTGAACCTGGCGCCGACCGCCAGCACCACGGCCACCCTCGCCATGGGCGACGCCCTCGCCGTTGCCTTGCTCAAGATTCGGGGATTTACTGCAGAAGACTTCGCGATGTCTCATCCCAGCGGCAGCCTCGGCAAGCGACTGTTACTTCGCGTCGCCGACGTCATGCGCAGCGGCGATGATGTGCCGAAAGTGACTGCGGATGTTTTGCTCAGCGACGGCCTGATGGAAATAACACAGAAGGGCCTCGGCATGACCGCCATTGTTGACGCTGACGAGAAAGTCCTCGGCATCTTCACCGACGGAGATTTGCGCCGCGCGCTCGATGCCGGCGTCGATATACGAAGGACCGTAATGCAGGAAATCATGCATACGAAATGCAAGACAACAAGCTCCGACATACTTGCCGCCGAGGCAGTGCACCTAATGGAAGAGAACAAGATCACAGGCCTGCTGGTGACTGATGAGGACGGGCGGCTCGTGGGTGCCTTGAATATTCACGATCTGTTTCGCGCAGGCATCGTATGAGCGCACCGAATTCAAAATTGTCCGCCGTTCGCCTTGTCGCATTTGACGTCGATGGCGTATTCACGGATGGCCGCTTCTACCTGTCTGATGACGGTATCGAGTCCAAAGCGTTCAACACGCAGGATGGTTTCGGGATTCGCCAACTGATCAACGCCGGTATCAATGTCGCTGTCATCAGCGGACGGCAATCGGGCGCCGTCGAACGCCGCATGGCGGAACTCGGTGTCACGCACGTCGTCCAGGGGTGCAAGGACAAGGTCGCCGCGCTCGGCGAAATCGTTGACGTACTCGGTATCACGACCGCGCGATGCGCATACGTCGGTGACGACGTTCCTGACCTGCCGGTATTGAACGCTGTCGGATATTCGATTGCTGTCGCCAATGCCGTGGCAGAGGTTCGCGATCAGTGCGACTACACAACGTCCGCTGGCGGCGGTCACGGCGCCGTTCGTGAGGTCTGCGAACTCGTTCTTGCAGCCAGGGCTGGAGCGCAGCCGTGATCGGCACCCGCGAATTACTGACTATCGCAGTGCTTGCCGTCGGTGCGATGTCCAGTTGGTTCCTTGCGCGATCCCACCAGGGTGACGATTCCGATACGGCATCATTTGACGGCGCACATCGCGGTTACTATCTGAAATCTGCGCGAATTCTCGGTACAGGTCCGGATGGGACTTTGCTCTATGAACTTCGGGCCAGGGAAGCTGAACAACTCG
>Ga0316196_10000206_pt1 | contig 20529 bp, 21 predicted proteins | sample Eddsed2cm_MG_FD_204938 | JGI IMG/M metagenome (GOLD analysis project Ga0316196, IMG submission 204938) | Coastal sediment microbial communities from Maine, United States - Eddy sediment 2 cm | ecosystem: Environmental > Aquatic > Marine > Coastal > Sediment | place: USA: Maine | collected... | reverse complement strand
CAAAAACCAGCTTCATCATCTCGACCGTATCTTCGGCACGTTCGCGCGCGGTAACGTTACCGATAATCGGTTTGTCCGAGTATTTCAAACCGCTGTAGGCCATGTGCATGTGACGATGCGCAACCGGGATGTCGACCGGTTCGACGATGGTGCCACCGGCGATGTGCACGGTTGACGCCATATGATTCAGTTTCTGCAGGTTGTTGAGGTCTTCAAGGGTCGCGTAACGGCGCACGCCGTCCATATCGCGCACGAAGGGTGCGCCATAAGAGGGTGATACGACCGCGTGACCATCACCAACACGCACGCTACGTTCCGGATTGCGAGCGTGATGGACGTAGGACGACGGGATCGTGGAAATCAGCTTCATCAATTCATCTCGCCCAATGCACACGCGCTCACCGTCAACCTCGGCACCGGTCTGGCGCCAGTAATCGAGCGACTCGCCGTCCTGAAAGTCGCAGCCGACCTGTTCGACCACGCGCATGGCAAAATCATGAATCAGTTCTACGCCCTCCTGGTTGGTCACTTCCATGATCGGGATGCCGCGTTTGATTTCGGGATGGTGCACGATGGTGGCGTTGGCCAACCTGGCGCGGCGTCCGGCGCTGCCACCCTGTCGTCTGCGTTTTGTTGCGGCCATTGAGTCAGGTTTCTCTTATAAGGACAGGCCGATCTTGCGGCCGTCGTGAAATGCAAAGGCTGCGGTGCGCGGTGCGGCCGCGTCACCGACCAGGTGAAAGCTGATGCCGCTGTTGCTGAGTGCGAGTTCGACCGCGTTATCGACACTGTTGGTGGTGGCGGTGACGATCGCCGAGGCATCGATGCTCGAGGTCGAGCCATCCAGCAGCGATCTCAGCTCGACGCGATCGCCGTGCCAGTGTTCGATGACGCTTTCCAGCACGAAGCGCACGCCGAGCTTTGCGAGGCTGGCACGCGTCTGGATATCCGAAGCGGCGCGCACCATTTCCTTGCCGATCATCGGGTCAGGTGTAACGATGATGACTTCATGACCCCTGTCGGCCAGATACCAGGCGGTACCGGTGCCGCGCCAGTTGCCACCCTCATCGAGCACGACCACGGCCTTGCCGAGGTCGGCCTGGTCGCGAAATACTTCTTCGCAGGAAAACACCTTGCCATTCACCAGTCCCGGCAGTTCTTCGGCCTCGGGCAGCCAGCGCTGTCGGGCGAGCCCGTCGGGCAGTGAGCCGGTCGCCAGCACGACTTCGTCGGCGCCGAATTCGGCGATATCCTGTTCGTCCATCGGGGTGAAGTAGCGCACCTCGACGCCGAGTTTTTCAAACTGGCGCAAATACCAGCCCATCAACTCGGTGATCTGCCCGCGCCGCGGCGCGAGCCCGGCCAGGCGGAACTGGCCACCGAGGTCGCCAAGCGCCTCGGCAAGGGTGACGTCGTGACCGCGTTCGGCCGCTACGCGCGCGGCTTCCATGCCGGCCGGGCCACCACCGACCACGAGCACCTTCTTCACCGATTCGGCCTGGGTAAATCGATCGCCACCCCATTCGAACTCGCGGCCTGCCGAGGGATTGATCAAACAGGAAATCCAGTAGTCGCGTGCGCGCCGCCCCCAGCACATCTGGTTGCAGGAAATACAGCCGCGAATATCGTCCTCGCGCCCGGCGCGTGCCTTGTTGACCAGATGGGGATCGGCGATCTGGCCGCGAACAATCGACACCAGGTCGGAGCTACCGCTGGCCACCGTGTAGTCCGCATTTTCCGGTGTACGAATGTGACTTTCGGCCGTGACTTTTGCGTGTTTTACCACCTGCTTGAGCGCCGCTGCGAGCGGCACGCCCTGTTTTTCCCCGTAAACAAAAGTCGGCATGATGCGGTCGACATCGACGTAATTGCCCGAACCGCAGGAGACGTAGTCAAGATTGCCGCCGCGGTCGTGCAATTCGATCACCGCCTGGAAGTCTTCAAGGGTCATGACAAAGGGCGTGTTGTCCGCATAGCCGATCGACATGCCGATAATGAAGTCGTCACCGCAGGCGCGGCGAATCGAGTCGATAATCGACAGCGACAGGCGACAGCGATTTTGCAGATCGCCGCCCCATTGGTCGTCGCGCCGGTTTGACCAGGGGCTCCAGAACTGGTCGAGCAGGCTATGGTAAGCCGCGAACAGATCGACGCCATCGAAACCGGCCGCCTGACAGCGTTTGGCCGCGTTGGTAAAACTCTCGATGACCTCGTCGATTTCACTCGCGCGCATCTTGTGGCTACCGTCAGAATCATGGTAGGAGGATAATCCTGAAGGTGACCAGTGCGGCATGAACGACAGATCCGAGTCACCGTGCTGACCGACATGATAAAGCTGTTGCAGGATAGTGGTGCCGTGGGCATGTACCGCATCGGTTATCTTGCGGAAATGAGGAATGACAGCATCATCGCTGTGACGAAAGTTACCGCGCGTCAACACCGCGGTGGCGTGCACCGGCATCGGCTCGACCACGATCATGGCGGCGCCACCGCGCGCACGTTCCTCGTAGTAACCACGATGACGCTCACCGGGCAGGCCCATTTCAGACATGTTGGCGGTGTGGGCACCGAACACGATTCGATTATCGAGCTGGCGATGACGTAGCTCGAGCGGCTGGAAAATATTGGGATAGTGAGTCATAGCAAACGATTCAATCTGACAGGCCTGAAATATAACCATTGTTTCTACATGAACAAAACGATATATTTTCATGACTTTCATCGAAATCAGTCATGATGTCCACTCTCGATATCGATTCCATGCGCGCACTGACTGTCATCGCCGAGTGCGGCGGCATTACCCGCGCTGCAAAGCGCCTGAACCTGTCGCAATCCGCAGTTAGCCACAAGATGAAACGGCTCGAGGGCAAGCTCAATCGCATCCTGTTCGCGCGCAGTGACGGCAAGCTGGTGTTCAGTGCCGATGGCGAAAAATTACTCGACTATGCTCGCCGCCTGGTGCGCTTGCACGATGAAGCTTGCGCCAGCTTCCACCAGAGTGATCTCTCCGGCGAATTGCGCCTCGGCATTACCGAAGACGTCAGTGCGCCGGGAATGGCGCAGATACTGTCTAGTTTCTCCACCAGTTTTCCCAATGTGACGCTCACTTCGCGGGTTGCGCATACGCCGGAGTTGACCCGCTGGTTGCAGGCTGGTGAAATTGATATGGCTCTTATCGAAGTGTTCGAGTCGGATTTGCTGGCGACGGACCAGGTGCTCGGCCAGCAGCAAATTGCCTGGTTACAGGCGGAAGATTTCGTGCTCGATCAGGCTCGGCCCATACCCTTCGTCACCTATCACCGGGATTGTTTCTACAAGGCCTGGGCCGAGCAGTCACTCGCCAAAAGTGGGCGCAGTCTGCGCGTGGTGTTTGAATGCCCGAGCATGGACGGCATGGTCAACGCGGTTCGCAGCGGGCTTGGAATCGGCCTGGTCAATCTGGGCGTGCTGGAACAGCGGCACCCGGGTGGGCGTCGTATGGACGCGCGCGGTCTCAAGGTGGAGAGCGAGCTATTGCCGGTACCCCCGGCGATTCAGCATGTTGCACGTTTCTCTGCCGGAATTTCGACGCGGCAAATGGAAAAGCTGCTCGAAGCGATCAAAACTGAACTGGTAACTCAAAAATGAATGACTCTGAAGCAAAAGCATCCGTCGCCCTGGTATCGGGTGCCAGCGGTGGTATCGGCGCGGCGATCTGTCGACAGCTGGTCGGCGCTGGTTATCGCGTGGTCGCCACGGCACGCAAGCTGGAAAGCCTGCAGTCGCTGCAGCGGGAACTTGGTGATGCTCTTCATCCCCTGGTGCTCGACGTTACCGATGCGCAGGCGGTGAGGCAGGTGACTTCTCAGTTACCAGCAGATTTCAGTGATATAGGGGTCGTGGTCAACAATGCCGGTCACGACGTTGGCGGCCGGCGAAAATTTGAGGAAGGCAGTGCCGAGCAATGGTGTGACATCATCGACGCCAACGTGCAGGGCATGATCCGGCTGACGCATGCCCTGGTTGATAGCCTGCTGGCGCGCGGTGCGGGGCATGTCATCAATATGGGTTCCATTGCCGGACTCAAGCCTTATGCGACCGGAAGCGCGTATGTCACCAGCAAATACGCCGTGCATGGTCTCAGCGAAACTCTGCGCCTCGAATTCGCCGGTCGCGGAATTCGTGTCACCGAGATTATGCCGGGACTGGTGCGCAGTGGTTTCGCCGAACAACGCCTTGGCGATGCGCAACAGGCAAAAGACTTTTACGACAGCTTCGACCAATGCCTCGATCCCGATGACATCGCGCGCACGGTACTGTTCGCGCTGCAGCAACCGCGCCACGTCGAAATTGCACAACTGGTGATCCTGCCCGTTTAAGAGTAGGGTGAGTTCCGCTGAATGCTGTGCCTGCGGGCACCAGGCATCGATAATTGGACCGTCAGGTACCAAAATACGGTACTCGAATCAACTTAGTTGTCATTTGAAACTTACTGATTATATTCGTCCACCATTACAAATATAAGATTTTCGAGGGAAAAATGTACTCATACAAAATACGGATCAACCGCTTCGCCTTCCTCTGTCTGGCAATTCTAACGCTGTCGATAACGGGTTGTGCGACTGAAAGTCACCGGGCTGTTCCTGTAGAAAAAGTAAATTCCTACAACACCAGCTTTACGGGTCAGAAAACGACACTGGTTGTCGGTAAGTTCCAGAATCGGTCCAGTTATCTACAGGGTCTGTTTTCATCCGATTCGGATCGCCTGGGAAATCAATCCAAAACGATTCTAAAGACGCATCTGCAACAAACCAACCGTTTTACGGTCGTCGATCGTGAGAGTCTGGCAGAAATCGGCCAGGAAGCGGAGCTCAGCGGTATAAACCAGGAGCTGGACGGAGCCCGCTACGTGGTAACCGGCGATGTTACTGAGTTTGGCCGTAAGGTAACTGGAAACAGACAATTGTTCGGCATCCTTGGTGCGGGGAAAACGCAAACAGCCTACGCCAAAGTGAGCATAAATATTGTTGATGTTGTAAACGCCAGAATCGTCTATTCCACCCAGGGCGCGGGCGAATACGAGCTGAGTAATCAGGAGGTTCTCGGTACTGGAGGTACCGCCGGCTACGATGCCACGCTAAATGGCAAGGTACTGAATTTCGCCATCACCGAAGTGGTGAATAATTTAGTGACGGATATAGAAAACGGCAACTGGAAAGTCGACTTCTAATGAACATTATGAAACTCGCTCCGGGTCTTAGGTCGGTTTCATTGATTTTCTGCGTCATTGCCGCTGGCTGTGCCACGGGGCCCAAAGAGCATTATCACTGGGGGAATTATGAGGAGCTGGTACTCGCCATGTACCTCGAGTCCGGCTCGGTTGATCCGTTCACACAGATTGACAAATTGACCGTCGATATACAACAGGCTGAGAACACGGGAAAACTCGTTCCACCAGGACTCTATGCGCACCTGGGTATGATGTATGCGCTGAACGGCGACGCGCCGCAGGCCGAAGCCGCCTTCTATAAAGAGCGGGAACTATTCCCGGAGTCGGCAGTGTTTATCGACGGCATGATGGCACGATCCCTGGCCCAGGATGGAAATTAAAATGCGCCGGCCCGGTAATTACATCATTGCCGCAGTTTCTGTGTTTGTCGTGCTGTTGAGTGGTTGCGTGGCGCCCACGGGTCCCTATGACTACAGCGCTCTGGAAAACAGTCGGCCGCGTTCGATTCTGGTTATACCTCCGGTGAATAATTCCGTCGAGGTAAACGCACCTTATATATTTCTCGCAACTATAACCAGGCCGCTGGCGGAGAAGGGGTACTATGTTTTTCCGGTTGCAGTAATCGATCACTTTCTGAAAGAAAACGGATTACCGACACCGGCTGAAATGAACAGTATACCGCTGGATAAAATTGCTGAGCACATCGGCGCTGATGCCGTCCTGTATGTTTCCATCAAAGAATGGGGACAGAAATATCAACTGGTGACTTCATCAACGATTGTAGACTCGACCTTGCGCCTGGTAGATGTCAATACCGGCGTATTACTCTGGCATGCTACGGTCAGGGGCGTGCGCACTTCCGATGACGGGGGAGCTGGTCTGTTAGGTGCTATCGTCGGTGCAATAGCGACGCAGATTGCAGGGTCGGTAACCGATTATACGCCCGAACTGTCGAGCGCTTCGAATCGACAGAAGATCAATGACAAAAGCACTGGTTTGTTGCATGGCCCCTATTTCAATCCTGATGGAACGATAGTCTGGAGAAGCGGAAATGCTGGCGGCACAGCAGTCAACGAAACCCGGCAAGTTTTCACAGGGATGGCCAGAGGCGAAATCGCTGCAAAAAGTTACGATAAAGAGCTCTGGGCAGAAGCTTTGGTAAAGGCAGAAGGCGACCAGCAGAAACAAAGCGAAATCTACATTGAGTTGAGATCGAAACAGCTGGAGAATGAGAAAAAGCTGAAAGCTGAAAACCAGAAAAAGCTTAAAGCTGAAAACCAACTTTACTCCGAAAAGGTCGGTTCAATATCGAATACTAAACCCTCCCAGCAGTCGGATCCCATTAACCAGGGCGCGCGAACTGATTTCTCGGGTACTTACATATCAGATATTACATCGAATACTCCACATGTATTTGGGAAGAATAAGGATCGTAAGCTCAAAGTTAACCTGATACAAACGGGTGACGAAATTACGGGTACCAGTGCCAACAAGTCAAAAAATTGGAAAATAAATGGTGTTCTAAAGGATAGCGAAATCACCTTTTACGTTTCTCTAAGTAACGGCGAAATCAAGGGAAAATGGAAACTCAGTTCTGATGGTCGCAAGTTGACAGGTAAATGGTCACATCCCCACGGATCAGGTAAATGGGACTTAACTAGAGCCGATGCGACGCCAATTGCGTTAAAAAATACCCCTGAAAGATCGCCAACGACTTTTTACGATCTATCGGGCACTTACATGTCGAAATATACCGGTCAATATCTAAAAAGGTCTGCGGATTTTCGAAAGACGAACTTTGAAGTAAAACTAGTGCAGAACGGCAAAAAAATTACAGGGACATTTGGAGAAAATGGAATGGTTTGGGGAGACATCATAGATAAGAAGACTATCAAGTTCGAGATCTTTGCAACGGGTGGATTTAGTCGCAGAGGTACTTGGGTAATTGATTCTTCTAACAATAATCTTGAGGGAACTATGAGCTCAGATGAAGCGGAGGGTTGGAATCTAACAAGAATCCAGTGACGGTTTTGAGCAAATTCCGTTAAAAAAATCTCCAATGTGACTGGCTCATGAGATAATCATCCTCGGTATCAAACGCCTAAGAAAGCGATCCTATGATGGGACAACTACCGGTTCAGCAGAACGCATTGTTTTATCAGTTCTGTCTGGAAAAGCACATCCCAGGCGAGCATCTTCTCCGCCAAATTGATCGGTTTCTCGACTTTGATCAAACCCTGTCCACCTTGACCCCTTTTATAGTCATACCGGCAGACCATCGATTGATCCTGAGCTTATGGTCCGGGTGTGGTTACGGCATCCGATCAGAGCGGCGCTTATGTGAAGAGATCCGATACAATCCGGCCCGTCGGTGGTTCTGTCGTTCAGGCCTGGAAGCTGAAGTTTCTGATCACTCGATATTTTCCTGGGACCGCCATGGTCGATGGCCCGATTGATCTGGTAGAGCAAAATCCGGATATAAAACCTGAACTATTGATCGCAGATGCAGCGTATGGCTGTGCTGAAATGCCCGGCTGGATAGCAGAGTAAAAACAGATCGAGCCACATATCCCGGTTTGGGATAAGTCCAATAACAACACCGAAATGTCTAATCGATCGGATTTTATTTATGATAACGAGGCTGGCTGGTACCATTGTCCGGGTGGACAACAGTTTTTAGTCCGGCGGAGAAACATTAAAGAAGTCAGACGTGCAACCGTTACAGGGGAAATAGAATGAAGTTGTCCAGGGCGCCGCTTTAATAAACCAGGCGTTGTGCGGTCCTGGGCCTGTCTCTGAAATGTGAGCCCAACCGATCAGATTTAGGTTTCGAAAAAAAAGCGATTGGGTTACCGTAAGCGGGTTTCAGGATAGGTCTAAGCGCATGCTCCTAAAGGATGTTAAAACCTGGGTAACCGTACCACCCAGCGGTATCGGTGGTTCTTTCTGGGTGATCGTCAAAGTCACCACCGATACCGGAATCGAAGGTATTGGTGAATGTTATGGCATACCGGTATCGGGCGACATCGCCTGCGCGATGGTCGAGGATACTTTCGAACGTTATATTGCGGGCGAAGACCCACATCATGTCGAAACCATGTTTCGTCGGGTTTACTCGGCCGGCTTCACGCAGCGCCCCGACATCAGCATGATGGCCGTGTTCAGCGGTATCGAAATTGCGATCTGGGATATTCTCGGCAAGGCTCACGATGTGCCCGTTTACCAGCTGCTGGGCGGGCAATTCCATGATCGCCTGCGCACCTACACTTATCTTTATCCAGAAGCCCTGTCCGCCGACGGCAGTCCGGGTGAAGGCGCACCCGATGTCTATCACGACGGTGATGCGGCGGCGGCACGCGCGCTCGATTATGTCGATATGGGTTTTACCGCGGTCAAGCAGGACCCTGCCGGGCCTTACAGTTTCCAGGGAGGTCGCGAACTGTCGCTCACCGAACTCAGCCGTTGCGAAGACAACCTGCGCAAGATTCGCGAAGCGGTCGGTGACCGGGCCGATATCCTCTTCGGTACTCATGGTCAGATGACGACATCGTCGGCGATTCGGCTGGCGCGGCGACTCGAGCCCTACGATCCCCTGTGGTTCGAGGAACCCTGCCCACCGGACCAGATGGAGGCGATCGGCAAAGTTGCCGCCGCGACCAGCATTCCGGTTGCTACCGGTGAACGCCTGACTACGCGGGTCGAGTTTCACCAGGCGTTGAAGGTCGGGGTGTCGATTCTGCAGCCCGATATCGGCCGTAGTGGCGGGATCTGGGAGACGAAAAAAATCGCCGTGCTTGCCGAGTTATTCAACGCCCAGATTGCACCGCATATTTACTGCGGCCCGATTGCCCACGCCGCTGCCGCGCATGTTGCCTTCAGCTGTCCTAATTTCCTCATTCTGGAAACCATCCAGACCGAATTCCACGATGCGATCCTGCAGCGTCCGCTCGATTGGGAGGCGGGCTATATGCCGCCACCAGGCGAGCCTGGCCTTGGCATTACGCTAAACGAGGCGGTTATCGAGTCGCATCCCTACATCAGCGGCGGGCGTCTGCATCTTGAGATGTGTCAGACCGCGCTGGATTCCAATAACTCCAAAACCATTACCGAGATCGAATAGTGCTTACCAGACCTGTAGAATTAAACCTGGCTAACTGGCGCCTGCCGGAAAACAGTCAATGGGCCTTTCATCATGTGCGTGAAATTGTGCCGAGTGAACAAATTGCCCGTGGAGAAGTGGTTGATCATTTCGACCGGGAACCCAATCCGACAATTGCAGCGCTGAACCTCGCGGGGCCGGGCGGCGTCGACTGGTCGCTGCAGCGCTGGCTCGATGAGTCCAGCAGTGATGCCTTGCTGGTGGCGCATCGTGGCAAGCTGGTTCACGAATGGTATACCGACCCGGCGATCGAGACGAATCCGCACATCGTGTTCTCGGTCAGCAAGTCGATGACCGCGACGCTCGCGGGTGTGCTGGTCGAACAGGGCCTGCTGGACCCGGCGCGAGCGCTGGTTGACTACATTCCTGAACTGGCCGGTTCGGGATACGCCGATGCAAGCCTGCAGCAGTTGCTCGATATGGCAGTCAGTATCGACTTCAACGAAGACTATCTCGACCCGGCGGGAAAGTTCGCCGAGTATCGTACCGCGACTGCCTGGAATCCCTGCGCGATCGACGCCATCGACCAGAGCCTGCACGATTTCCTGTGCTCGATCGAACCTGGGAAGGGTGAGCACGGTGTCCGTTATGAATACAAATCGCCGAACTCGGATTTGCTTGGCTGGGTGCTGGAACGAGCCAGTGGTGAAGGGCTCGCCAGTCTGTTCAGTCGCCACCTGTGGCAGCCGATGGGCGCCGAGGCAGATGGCTATGTAACCGTCGACCGCAAGGGTAATCCGCGCGCGGCCGGTGGCATCTGCGTGCTGCCGCGGGATTTGTTGCGTTTTGCCGAAATGGTGCGCAATCGAGGACGGGCTAATGGCCAACAACTGGTCCCCGCCACCTGGATCGAAGATTGCAGTGATGGCGGTAGCCTGGAGACCTGGCGGGCCGGTGAGTCGGCCAAGGAATTTCCGGCGGGCAGTTATCGCAACAAGTGGTACCAGACTGGCGATGAACATCGCACCATGCTGGCGATCGGTATTCACAGCCAATGGATCTACATCAATCCGGTGACCGAGGTTACCATTGTCAAGCTCTCTTCCCAGGCGGAGCCGCTCCGGCTGGATCTGGATAACATCAACCTCAGCGCTTTTTCCAGTATCAGCCGTGCTGTGGGCGGTGTCTAATGCTTGCTGCGTGATTCGCGTTCAACGGCTCGCGATGTTGACCCCGGGCTGCGCTATGTCGTCCTTGCCGGGTTCCAGGAGGCGCAGCCTTGTCGACACCGCGTAGCGATTTGCTGCCAAGCGTTGCGCTCGCCTTCGGCGCGGCGCTCTGGGGTCTTTTCTGGATTCCGATCAGGGGTATCGAGCAGGCCGGCGTTGCTGCCTTCTGGACGGGGCCAACCATATTCGGTGCCAGTACGCTGTTATTTATACCGCTGCTGGTGCTGCGTTTCCGTAACTTCGTCGCGCATTGGCGTCATATTCTGCTGCCGGGTTTGCTGTCCGGGTTTGCCTTTGCCCTGTATATCGCAAGCCTTAACCTGACCGACGTGGTGCGCGCGATCCTTTTATTTTACCTGAGCCCGTTGTGGAGCACCTTGTTGGGCATGGCGATGTTGCAGGAGCGGCTCACGGCTAATCGCGTGGTCGCGCTGGTACTTGCTTTCTGCGGTCTCTATGTCGTACTGGTGCTTGAAAACGGCTTGCCATGGCCGCGCAATACGGGGGACTGGTTTGCGCTGTTGTCGGGTTTGTGCTGGTCGATTGCCTCGGTAAAGCTTTTTCAGGACGGCGCGCGCATGGTACTGGAAAAAGCCATTACCTTCGTGGTGTGCGCTCTGTTCATATCCTTGTTGCTGGTGTTGTGGCAACAAGGTGATTTCAGTGGCGTGCCGGATGTTGCAACCTTGCGGGCCGGTTGGCACTGGATTCTGCTTATTGCCATGCTCATGCTGCCGATTACCTGGCTGACGATCTGGCCGACAACCCTGCTGAGTCCGGGCCGTGTCGGCATGTTGCTGCTGTGCGAGGTACTGGTCGGCGTAACTTCGGCTGCCTTGCTGCTCGATGAGCCCTTTGGCTTGCGCGAACTGAGTGGCGCGATACTGATCGTATCGGCTGGCGCGGTTGAAGTTCTGCGACAGCAGAAGTTTAATAATTCGGGTATAGTGGCGCAACAGTCAGAGCGCTGATTGCCGTTGGAGTAAAAAAACGGAATTTTTTCGTTTCACGGCAATCATAATGATTAACTTCCACTGTAAATTCTGCCGCTGATGAAATTTGGACACTTGAAACAACTCGTAATTTTGGTCTGCCTGCTGGCCTGGGTGGCGTCCAACCCGGCTGTTGCCGGCTGCTATGACAAGCGCTCGCCCGGTATGGACTGGTCGGGCTGTAAGAAAACCAACAAGATGCTCGATGACTCGAATTTCTCGGGCAGCCGCTTCGACGATGCCAATCTCTCTCGCTCCACTCTTGATGATAGTAATTTCAGGGGTGCCAGCATGGTCAAGACTAATATGACCCGCGCAACGGCCAGAGGCAGCCTTTTTGTCGATGCCGATTTGACCAAGTCTGTCGGTTATCGCGCGATATTTGACGGCGCGACCCTGGATAAAACGAATTTGACCAAGTCGGAGTTTTTTCGTGCGAGCTTTCGTGACAGCAAGATTAGCGACACTAACTGGTCGAAGTCAGAGCTGGGGCGCGTGGATTTCAGCTCGGCGCGACTGGATGGCGTCAGTTTCGAGTTCACCAATTTGTCGCGCGTAATTTTCAACGATGCGAAACTGGAAGATGTTGATTTCAGAGGCGCCTACACCTACCTGACACATTTCGAGAACGTTGATTTGCGCAAGGTCAGCAATCTGTCGCAGCTGCAACTCGATCTGTCTTGTGGTGATATGGATACGCGGTTGCCGCAAGGGCGCTGGATACCCGACACCTGGCCCTGCCAGGAATAGAACACAACCAGAATCGGCGCATAAGCCGATCGGTAGCAGTACGGGTGAGCCACTATGTATTGGCGGGCAACAGGCGAACTTAAAGGGGGGTAAGTAAATGGGGCGTTTATACTCGAGTATTCTCGATACCATCGGCAACACACCAGCGGTAAAAATTAACAAGCTGGGACCGAAGCACGTCAATCTTTACGTCAAGATCGAGTCATTCAACCCGATGGGCTCGGTCAAGGACCGCCTCGCCCTCGGGGTGATCGAAGACGCTGAACGACGCGGCGAGCTCAAACCGGGGCAAACGATCGTGGAGGCAACCAGTGGTAATACCGGCATCGGTCTGGCCATGGTTTGCGCGCAAAAAGGATATCCGCTGGTAATCGTAATGGCGGAGAATTTCAGCGTCGAACGCCGCCGTCTGATTCGCTTTCTCGGTGCGAAAGTCATTTTGACTCCGGCTTCCGATATGGGTACCGGAATGATAGCCAAGGTCAACGAACTGGTCGAGGCTCATGGCTGGTGGCAACCCAGACAGTTCGATAATCCTGCCAATGCCGAAATGCATGAACGTACCACCGCGGTCGAGATTCTCGACGACTTTGCCGAAACCGGGCTCGATTACTGGGTGACCGGCTTCGGTACCAGCGGCACGCTAGCCGGTGTATCGCGCGTGTTGAAGAAGCAAAGTCCCAATACCCGGGTGGTGGTATGCGAACCGGATAACTCGCCGATCCTGGCCAGTGGCATCCCCCAGCAACACAATGCGGATGGCAGCTACCAGACTCATCCCGGATTCAGGCCGCACCTGATGCAGGGTTGGTCACCGAATTTTATTCCACGCTTTGCCGAGGAGTCCGTTGCTAACAACAACGTCGATGAGATGATATCCATCAATGGTAATTTTGCCATTCAATGCACCATGGACCTGGCGCGCAAGGAAGGCATTTTTGTCGGCACCAGTTCCGGCGCAACCTTCGCCGGTGCGCTGCAGGTTGCTGAGTCGGCGCCAGCAGGGTCGACTATTCTGTGTATGTTGCCGGACACCGGTGAACGTTACCTGTCGACGCCCCTGTTTGAAAGTATCGGTGAAGACATGAATGCCGAGGAAATCGAGATTTCCTGCTCGACGCCGGGGTATCGTTTCGATGTCAGCCCGCCTGAAGCGGTGGAAGACGAGGCCGAATCAGAAGCCGAAGCGGCTGTGGAACTCGATGCGGCGGCCATGGCCGAGGTTGATGAAATTCTCGCGGCGAACCAGGGCCAGGTGTTGATGTTCTCGCTGGAATGGTGTGAGTTTTGCTGGTCGGTGCGCAAGATGCTGAGTGCCTGCGAGATCCCCTACGTCACCGTGGACCTCGATTCGGTTGCTTTTCAGGAGAACGATCGTGGCGGTAAAATACTCGCCGTGCTGAATCAGCGCAACGATTGGCCGACTATCCCGCAAATCTATGTCGGTGGCGAATTTATTGGCGGTGCTACGGACATGTTCGATGTTGGCAAGGCCGGCGAATTGCAGCCTAAACTGGAGGCACGCAACATTCCTTTCAATGATGTAATTAACAGGGACCCTTACAGCTTTCTACCCGACTGGCTGCACCCTCGTTAGGTCCTGGCGCTAACCACCAGGCAGTGCTCGTCAGCCGCGGCAGGTCACCAGGGCTAGCCGAAAGCAGGTTCACCTGGCGTTGCAGGCCTGATTTCATGCGTTTGCGCACGATTACAGGGTGATGGGAAACCCCATCTTCTCCACCATCGCTACCCATAGTTTGCGCCAACCACCTTTTTCATCGAGGGTGTCGAGTGCGTACATGGTGATTTTTGCGCCGATCCAGCGGAATGGTTCGGGTGGAATGTAGTTGGGCAGTGTTTTTGCAAACTGCATACGCGTTTCTGCAATATCCTGTTGATCCAGGATGGCAAGACCGACGCGGGCGCCAAATCTGGATGCCGTTACCCCGAAGCCCGAGTAGCCGCCCGCAAACACCATGTCACCATCGTGGTACTTCTGGTAGTGCACCGCCATACGCGTGGTGAGCCCGATCGGACCGCTCCAGGCATAATCGAAGCGGATCTCATCGGCGAGTTGCGGGAAGGTGCGATAAAAGGATTGCACCAGGCGGATAAAGGGCTGCGCGGTCCTGTCGAGTGCCGGGTCGGTATCGTTACCATAGAAGTAATCGAGACGCCCTCCAAACAGGATACGGTTGTCTGCGGTCAGGCGCATGTAGTTGAGCTGGGTGCGGGTATCGTAGATGCCCTGTCTGTTGTGCCAGCCGATCTTTTCCATCTGTGCATCGCTGAGTGGTTCGGTAACAACGATGCGATCGCGAATGGCCGCGACCCGGCGGCTGATGTGGCGGTGGCCCGCAGCCCAGGCGTTGGTGGCCAGTAGTACCTTGCGCGCGGTGATGCTGGCGGCGGGCGTATTGACTTCTATGCCAGCGGCCGTCTTGCGGGTGTTCAGCATCGGGGTGTTCTCATGGAGCCGAACCCCCGCAGAGAGCGCCGCGCGCTTCAGGCCCCGCACCAGTTTCCCCGGGTGTACCGTGCCACAGCGCTGCTTCGACCAGGTGCCACCGTGGAAGATCGGCGAATGGATTTCGGTCTGCACGGCATCCTTGTCCAGCTTGACCGCATCGTGCCCGTATTTCAGGTACAGCTGATAATCTTCCTCAACGGTCGCCAGGCCCTGGTCGCCGATCGAAACCTTCATTTCGCCGCCCCATTCGAGATCACAGTCGATGGCGTAGCGTTCCACGGTCTCGCGAAATCCGTCCATATTTTCCCGGCCCAGCCTTTCCAGCTCGGCGACATCGCCAGGGAATATGCGCTCGGTGTTGTCAATGCCATGCATCACCGAGGTCGACATGATTGCGGCCGGCCTGCCGCTGGCGCCATTGGCCACGCTGTGTGCTTCGATCAGCACGACGCTGCGGTTGGGGTCCTGCTCACGCGCCTGCAGCGCTGCCCACAGCCCGCAAAAGCCGCCGCCGACGACCAGCAGATCGCATTGCGTGTCTTCCTGCAGCGCGGGCTCGTCATCAACCGCGTCGAGACTGTCGAGCCAGTAAGTCGTGAAACGGGTATCCGCTAGTGCAGCCTCGGCTTTTGCTACCTGCTCGTCTGTTGCGTCGTTCATTGTCGGACCCGCCCAAGATAAGTATCGATCTGCGCCGTGCGGTAACCATCCTCGCGCCACAGAATCGGAAAATAGTTCTCGTCGAGTTGATTGTCACCGAGACGCCTGTAACGGCTGTAAATCGGACCGATGCCCTCGGCAAAGTTTTCCGGGACGTACTCGACGTCGCTGCGCATTGCATGCAGCACCAGTGAGCGTCGAGGGTTTCTGCTGTGGTTGGTACCTGAGCCGTGCCAGGTCCAGCCGTGGTGGAAGGAGCCGCCTCCCGCCGGCACTTCGACATAGGCGATGTCTGCTTCAACGCCTTCCCGTCTGGCAGCATTGTACACGGGTTTGCGGTAATCCTCGGGCGCATGGAACTCACCCTCGGGCGCGCCGAGGTGCCAGCGCTGCGAGCCGCGGGCAAACTCGATGGTGCCACCCTCGGCGGTAGTTTCGTCGAGTGCGATCCAGCAGGTCAGCAGGTCGGAAGGCGTAAACCAGCTGAGGTAAGCGCTATCCTGATGAAAGCCCAGCGATTTGGTCGCCGGCGGCTTCCAGATGACGTTATCGATCATGATTCGCACTCCGGGCCAACCGGCGAGGCTGGCAATAGCCCTGGCGATCGATTCATCGAGCACCACTGCCGCAATATCACGGTTTGCTTTCCAGCCGTTGCAGATCTGGCGGGTTAGGGACGGGTCGCCATCCGCCTGTTGCCAGTTGACTTCGTCGGGTCGTACCCCGGTTTCAAACTTGCCATTGAACAGATCGGTGAAGGCCTGGTGCAGAGCTGCGATCTGGTTCTGTTCAATTAGTTTCTCGACCACCACGAAACCATCGCTACTGAAGCTCTGGCGCGCTCTTTCGCTTAGCTCGATCATGCCGGCCAGTCCTCGCCTTCGGTGTAGCGGGTGCCACGATGCCCCTTGCGCGGCAGTGGAGTTTTAAGGCGTTCGCCGGGTGCGTCGGCGATGATCAGTATTCGCGGTCGACCGGAGTTCGGGTTGCTGGCACCGGTGATGAATTCACGGATCCGCAGGCGACCATGGAGTTGGTCGTTAAAGATGGTGTAGACGTAATCCCCGGGCTTGAGTCGTTTCGGTTCGCTGCCGGCCATGTGGAATTCGTACTCGCTACGGCTACCATCGTACAGTGAATCGAGCGTTTCAACGCCGGCCCCGGCGGGGATGGTTTTGGTAATGCCGAAGCTCATATCAGGACCCTGTACGATGGTTTTGCAGAAAACATAATAGAGACGAAGTTGCAGCCGATCAACCCGCTACACATCGACTTGATCCAGGTCAATTAGTATTGGTTTCAGTGGGAGTAGGCTGTACTTGTGATTTAATACAAATGAGAATGATTTACATTTGCATTCTCATTAACGATTTGATAATTTGCTCATCCTGTTGATATAGCTCTAGAGGAGTATCTTCCGATGTACCGTTTATTGTTCGGGCCCAGGCCACTGATTTTGCTTGGCCTGCTGCTGTCACTGGGTTTCCTGCAAAGCCCCGTCCAGGCGGACGAAGTCAATGTTTACTCGGCGCGTAAGGAAGCACTGATTCTGCCCTTACTGGAGAAGTTCCAGGCTGAATCCGGAATAAGTTTCAACCTGATTACCGCGAAAGAAGATGAATTACTCAAGCGCCTGGAGGCGGAAGGTCGCGCCACGCCGGCAGATGTTTTTATCACCACGGATGCGGGCCGGCTGCAGCGCGCCAAGGACGCGGGTGTGCTGCGCGCCGTGGACAATGCTGTACTGAATGCCAGGATTCCAGAAAACCTGCGTGATCGGGAAGGCTACTGGTTCGGGCTGTCGCAACGCGCGCGCGTTATTTTTTATGCAAAAGAGCGGGTTGATCCGTCTGAACTGTCTACGTATGAAGCGCTTGCAGATCCACGTTGGCACAAGCGCGTTTGCATTCGTTCCTCGGGTAATATTTACAACCAGTCACTGGTGGCCTCGATGATCGAGGCAGACGGAGTCGAGCAGGCCGAAGCCTGGGCACGTGGCCTGGTCGCTAACCTGGCGCGCAAGCCTGCCGGTGGTGATACCGACCAGTTACGCGCGGCGGCGGCTGGACAATGTGACATCGCGGTTGCGAATACTTACTACTATGGTCGCCTGGCCAGCAGTGACAAGGAAGCCGACCAGGAGGTTGCCAGTGCTCTCGGCGTATTCTGGCCGAACCAGGCCGATCGTGGTGCGCACATCAACGTCAGTGGTGCTGCTATAACCTTGCATGCCAAACACCCCGAGGCTGCCGAGCAGCTACTTGAGTTTCTGGTGAATGCCGAATCGCAAACCTGGTATGCCGAGGTCAACAATGAGTATCCGGTGGTTAGCGACGCGCAGACTTCCGAATTGCTCAAGTCTTTCGGTGCATTCAAGAGTGACAGTCTCAACCTGAGCCGCCTGGGCGAAAATAACCGTGCCGCGGTGCAGTTGATGGATCGCGCCGGCTGGCGCTAGCGATCGGCCGCCCGCCAATATCGGGCCGGGCCGATGCTGTCGATCCAGCAAGGTCTTGAGTCGGGGTCGTCGTCACATTTTGTGGCCATGGCTCGATCCTGAGGCTCCCTAGTGCAGGTTCTCATTGATACCGAAGGCTTCATCGACCTCGCGGTCGGATGGAATCTCGCCACTATCAAGCACCTGGTCGCACAGCAGAATGCAGGATTCGATGACGAACAGAATTTGTTCGAGCATTTGCAGCACCTTCTCCACCTGCTGGTGTTCCGGGCTCAACTCGCCACCGATGGTCAGAAAGCCGGCGCTGTCATAGGAAAATCGGCAGCCCAGGTTGCGATGTTGCAACTCCAGCAGAAAACGGTCCAGCCCGCTTACATGCGACGAGGTTTCGAATTCTTCCGGGGCCATGAATGTCGTGCCCAGGTAAAGCCAGTGGCCCATGCGTTCGAAAATAAACTCGGCCTCATCCTCGGGTAACGAGATGAGGGTAGTGCCCTCGACTTCCTTGGTGGTGCAGCCCTGGGCGATCAGTCCATCCAGTAGTTCGTCTTTTTCCGTTGTCATGTTTTCTTTACTCTGGCTGTCGCAAGCTGCCGGTTAATGGTTGACTGGAAATAATTTAAGCGATTTATCAATCGGCGAATCCGGGTAGCTGATTGCCATTCTGTCATCAGGGTCTGTGGATCAGTATGACGCCTGAATATACGAGTTTAGCAGTGTTTTAGCGAGTATATTGTCGCGCTTGCGACCGCTGGCAAGCCGAGCGCTGGCCGGGTTGTCGCAGGGAAGCGGATTGATCGGGGATGAGCTGTCACAGGTTTGCTGCCGCGCAAGCTGGTTAGCGGAGGCTCAATTTAGATCGGCTTTTTCTGCGACTTTTTCGGTGACTCTGAAGTTGATCGTTGACGGGCCGGTAAAGAATCCGACCTTAACTTCGTCCTGCAAAACTAACAGCGGGTACAGCTCCTTATCTACCTCGGCAAACACCTCCCCATGCTTTTCCGAATCCAGGCGAATGATGGTGGTAAACCAGGTTGACTGCTCCCCGTTTTGCGCTTTATAGAGATTGCTTACCGTCGCATTGAACTCGTAGCCCGGGCTGGCGGGATCGTCACTGAATGATTTGTATACAGCAGGAATGATGAGGCTCAGTACGAGGACGGTCAGACCGACTATCGCCATTTTCTTGTTGGTTGAATTCTGCTGAGCGTAACCGTCATTTAACTTGTGAGCTTCGCGCAACGCCGCTGCGGCAATCTTTTTGCGAGCCGCCCGGTTAGTCGGAGTTTTTTTTGATTTAGCCAAGGTCTGGTTTTCCGATGCTTGCTGATGAACGCCCGAGCGTAGCCGCGATCGACTGCGTGAAGTGGTTATACGCCCTGAACAATGATTGGCTGTGCATATTCCCTGTAGGCCCCCTCTTTGGCAAATCCAGCGTCAGCGGTTTTGAGATCCAGAAGATAATAATCCTTTGACCTGCTGCCCACGAGCATGAACTTGAACCAGAGTTTTCCCGCACTGGTTTGCGAGCTGGCGTGAAGGGTAAAGGCTTCTACTGGACCGAAAAATTCGAAGCCATCCAGGCTGATATCCGCTCCCCGATTTTTGCTTCGTATAGTGCTCACGATGCGGGCAAACTCGTCTGCCGATACCTTCTCTTTGAATTTATCGTCGGTCCACGCATAGGATAGCTCGACCCCATTGTCGGATTTAAAGCCCGACAGAAAATCGACGACGAGTTCAGCCGCTCGGGCCTGGTCATGCACGACGACACCAGTACTGCATCCCGTCAGCAGCAGTAATAACAAACACAGGGTGAAGTGTCTTATTGCCGTCGAGCTCTTATCCCATGCCAGTGGCAATAATGTCATTTGATTCGGTACCCTGAGTGACAGGCCACGCAGGCAGCAGTGATATCTGTGAGCGCCCGGTATGCCGTCAGTGCGTCACCCTCCTGTGCCTTTAACGCGAAACGACTGGCTGCTTTATGCATGGAGGTGCCTGCCTGGCGCATGCCTTCAGGCATGAATCCGGCCATGTGGCTGGCGCCATGGGATTTCAGTGAACTCATGCCCAGTCGCTGCTCGGCGGTTTCGGCTGCTTCGTCCAGTTGATCATTCCCCAAAAAGGCGAGAATTTCGTTTATAGCGGCTAGATGGTCACGCATATTGGACAACATATGTTGTTGCATCATTGCGGGTAGCTCCACGGCTATCCGGTTGTCACCAGACGCGCCCAGGTTACCGGGAAGGGCGCAAACCAGTGCCGCAAGACAAAGATAGCGTATGCTCTTCAGGCTTCTCAATGCTCTCATTACTCTACTCGCTCTGGATTCCAGGTTGACGGACCGTTTCAGATGGTTGGCCGCACTTTTTCAGCACCCTGAAACAACAACTCACGCATCGCGGTGGTCGCTTTCTCATGATAAGCCACGGTCACGGGGTCGAAGTCACGGGTCGGCACTGGCGCGTGTTCAAAATGTCGGTAGCGGTCTACACCCCGCACCAGCGACGCGCAATCCCAGTCGGAGTTCAGCTGACTGGTCTGCGGCGGCATGTAATGTAACGACAGCCCGATTCTGCGATCGTCGGTCACATTCGGACCCGATGCGTGGGCAATGCGAATATTGTGAAATGACATTTCACCCGTTTGCAGTGGCATG
>Ga0316196_10000201_pt1 | contig 20687 bp, 20 predicted proteins | sample Eddsed2cm_MG_FD_204938 | JGI IMG/M metagenome (GOLD analysis project Ga0316196, IMG submission 204938) | Coastal sediment microbial communities from Maine, United States - Eddy sediment 2 cm | ecosystem: Environmental > Aquatic > Marine > Coastal > Sediment | place: USA: Maine | collected... | reverse complement strand
AGCGCGTACAACCGCGATTGCGAAAGTCCGGAGATGTGCAGGGCCTGTTTGACGTCGCCCCGGCAGGCCGTCAGCACGTCTTTCAGATACTGCTCTTCGGCATGCGCGCAGGCCATTTCTCTAAATTCCTGCAGCGTGTGCCCTCGAGACGCGTTCGGTTGAAATACACCCGTCTCTGCGGAATGTGCGCAAGGCGTGGACAGCGCCGCCTGGGCGACCTCAACGCGGATCTTGCCCGGCAGGTGCACCGGGTAAAGGGTGGGATCGTGGCGGGCCATCAGCACGGCCTGCTCCAAGGCGTTCACCAACTCGCGCACGTTGCCCGGCCACCGATAGGCCTCGAGGGTTTCGAAAAAAGCCTCTGAAATTCCTTTTTGCTCCAGCTGCAACCGCCGGCAAAGCTCCTGGAGATGGTGCGTGGCGATCGAGCGAATATCCGCGGTCCGTTCCCGCAAGGCCGGTAGCGTAATGCCGACACTTTGTATGCGAAAGAAAAGATCGCTGCGGAAAGCCCCCCGCGCCACCATCTGCTCCAGGTTGCGGTGGGTGGCCGCCAACAGCCTGAAATCGCTGGCAACCTCCTGCCGGCCGCCAAGGGGCCGGACCCGCCGCTCTTCCAGCACCCGCAGAAAGGCCTTCTGAAGCGCCGGGGGCAGCTCGCCCACTTCATCCAGCAACAAGGTGCCCTGATCGGCCTGAATCACAAGACCCTGTTTATCCTCTTCGGCCCCGGTGAAGGCGCCCCGGCTGTAACCGAACAAAAGGCTCTCAACCAGCGTTTCCGGAAGGGCCGTGCAATCGACGACCACAAACGGTCCCTCCGCCCGGGCGCTGTTCGCGTGGATCGCCCGGGCAAACAGCTCCTTGCCGGTGCCGGTCTCCCCGGTGATCAACACGTTGATATCGATTGCGGCACAGTGGGCCACCGTATCCAAACATGCGTTGATCTGCGGGCTGTTGCCGATAATCGCGCTCCGGCGCAGGGACACCTTGGCCGGCGGCCCGTCGGTGGGTTGATGGTGCCGGCGGTAGTCGAGGGCGCGTTTGAGGGCCAGGGCAATGTGTTTGGACGAGGTGCCCTTTTCGATATAATCCCAGGCACCGCTGGTGATGGCCAGTTGCGCACCGTCCGGGTCGCCGGCGCCGGTGATGATGACCACCACCGGCCGTGAAGGCAGTTGATCGACTTGGGAGAGCAGGGAAAGCCCGCTGCCGTCCGGCAGACCCACATCCAAAAAGATCGCGTCCACCACCCGGGTCTGCGCCGCCGCGACACCTTCGGCCAACGCCCCGCAGGCTATAGCTTCATGGCCCATGCGGCCGACGATCCGCGAAAGCCCGTGGCAAAAATCCGGGTCGTCGTCTATGATCAGAACTCTGGCCATATCAGGGATCCTTCATAATTGGCTCGGGACCTCCCCGCCCTGAAGCACCCGTCGGACAATTCGTAAAAATTGAACGCTGCTGAATTGCCTTGGATAAATGCTTTTCGGTAAAGTTGAATCCATTTGGATAACGAGGCAGTCGTTCTCAGACTTCGGGTTTAATTGGCAATCGAACGGTGAAAGTGGTTCCTTCTCCCAACTGAGAGGTAACGTCGATCGTTCCACCGTGTTCTTCGATCAGTTTCCTGCTGACCAGCAATCCCAGGCCGGTACCCTGCGACCCCTTCGTGCTGAAAAAAGAACCAAAAATCTTCTCCTTCACCTCCTCGGTCATTCCGGAGCCGTTGTCACTGACGTCGAATCGGATGAAATTGTCACTTTCAAGGGTGGTGGATACAGTGACACAATGCGTTTTAGTGACGCTGTCGTCATATCGACAGGCATCGATGGCATTTGACACCAGATTCAATAGACAGCGATGAATGGTGCGCGAATCCATGACCACCTCACCGATCGATTCGGAGAATTTTTTTACAATCGCGACATCATTCTCACCAGCGACTTCTTTCATCAGCTCGCAAACGTCGTCGGCGATTTCATTTGGACGGCAAGGTTTAAACTCGGGTTCTCTCTCCTTTGAATAAGAGAGTAAATCCTGCACCAGGTCCGATGTCCGTCCGATGTTTCGCTGCACCATTTGCCATCCGGTTTTGAGCTTGTCAGAGTTATCTTTATTGATACCAATATTGACGAGGTAGCTTCCGCCCTTGAGCCCGTGCAAAATATTTTTTATGCAGTGGGCCATTCCGGCCACTGTTTGTCCGATGGCCGCCAATCTTTCCGCACCGACCAGTTCCTTTTCCAAGCGTTTGATCTCTCTGAGATCGTTAAAAAAGGCGACAACGCCCATCATCCGGTTTCTGGCATGCAAAATTGTTCCGGAAAACCTCACCGGAATAACGTCCCCGTCTTTGGCGGCAATCGACGTCTCGTGCCAGGGCAGATTCCATTCATTGCCGTCGGCGGCCAGAAGCTCATCGAGATTCTGTATTATTGCGGGAGGATAAATCTCCCTGATGTTCATCTTTCCGATGACATCGGAAGCGGAATACCCGAATATCTTTTCAGCTGCCGGATTGAAAATAACGATATTCCATTTGTCATCCGTGGCCACGACGCCATCGTTTGAGCTCCCAATCAGCTTGCCCTGAAAATCGGCTTTCCTCCTAACTTCTTCCTGAAGCCTGGCGTTTTCAATGGCAACCCCGATACGGTTTCCAATCAATTCCAAGGAGCGGGTTTCGTCGGGTCCGAAATGTCCGGTGCTTTTGGTTGCCGCCCTGATGACGCCGAAGGCCCTTTTCGCTTTGTCGAGAATGGGAATATAGACCAGCGATTTAAGTCCATCCTGCCTCAGAAGATTCATTTCATCTTCACTGGAATCCGGCAACTCCTTGAATACGGTGATTTTACCGCCCACAGCCACACGCGTTATCATGCTCTCTTCGTCTGCGACTCTCGTGCAGTAGCATAAATTTTCGGAGTGGCCATAGTTGTATTGCAGGTAGAACTTTCCATCTTTATCCAATATGTATATACAAATGCCGTCAATCAGAAATATATTGGCAACCTCCTGAATGGCCGCCTTAATTCGGCCTTCGAGGCTCAATGGACCGCTGAGCGTTGCATAAATTGAACAATAAGTGGCAAGTTCTCTGGTGTGCCGCTCCCGTTCTTTTTCAAGTTTTCTATCTTCGGTTTTATCCCAAATGGTTTCAATCGCGCCGACCACCTCTCCTTCGGGGGTTTTTATCGGTGCGGCTGTGAACCAACACCATTTTCCATCCTCACCCAGATTTGGAAAAAACACTTCGGCTTCATAAGCCCCATCGATAAGAAGCGATTTGCGCCATTTTGTTCCGTATAATTTCCTGATTTCCAGCTCGTCAATTTGGTCGACAATGACATCCGCCATTGAGGGGCGTTCTTTCTCGTAAAAAGGAGCCCACTGGTTTTGGGTCCCGACGATGTCCCGGGTCGAATAGCCTGTGAGTTTCTCCATCGCACGGTTCCAATGGGTAACCGTATGATTCTTGTCGATCACAAATGTTGGAATCGTGCTGCCCAGGATGATCTGCGACATGGCTTTTTCATTGGCTGTCAGTTCCCGCACTTTTTGAGCCAATTCTTTGTTCTGGCGTTCACGCTCCTGTTCGACGAGTTTTTCTTTGGTTTTATCCCAAAGCGTCTCAATGGCACCGGCAGTCAAACCATCCGGCGCCTTGATGGGAGCCGCAGTGAAAAAAACCCATTTGCCGTCCCGTCCCAATTGCGGGAAAAACTCCTCTGCCTCATAGGCGCCTTCAATTAAATCGGAATTTTTCCACCGGGTCGTGTACTGGCGCCAAAGATCCTCTTCTGTTACCCCATCCAGTATCAGGTCGGCCATCGTTGGCCGTTTTTCAGACCTGAATGGCTTCCATTGATCATTGGTCCCGACGATCTCTTTAGCCGAAAACCCCGTCAGCATTTCACAGGCCCGGTTCCAGTGGGTGACCGTATGCTCCTTGTCGATGACAAACGTCGGAATCGTGCTGCCGTGAATTATCTGGGACATGGCCCATTCGTTTGCAGCGAGATCCTTGCGTACCTTTTGGAAATAGCTGTTTTTTTCGACGTTTAAGTCCAGCACGAAGCCGCAAAATTCTTCGAGAAGATTTTCAGTTGTATGGCTATCGTCTCTGGTGTTTCGCAACTGAGCTAGAATTTCATACTTTTTCCCCTTTACCAGATAATGGTCCACTATTGACTGCGCCTCATGGTGGTCCACAAGCAGAATCCAAGGCGGTTTGGTATCTTGAACCATCGTTTTGAGATTGTCGTCCCGGGTCAGCTGTAAAATAAGATTGAGGTCTTTTATCGAAAAAAGCTCTTTGAAGTCGTCTGTCGCAAATATTCCTTTTTTTTTGGCGAATTCTAAGCCAACGGCTCGGTCGTTTTTATCGGCTACGCCAAGAATTTCGGGCCTTTTTTCCTTGAAGTCTTCGCTGAATATGGTTTGGAGGAACGCCTTGCATCTTCGGCCTCCTCCCAAGAGCGCTATCTTTGAATTTGCAATTTGGTCTATCATTTGCGTATCCTTTTAAGGATTTGCCGTCGATCCGTTTGAACGGTCGCCCGACCGCATAAAGGTTAATTTATGTCATATCGTGCGCGAAAAAGAATCCGGCCTTTAGGAACTCCCGGTTCATCCGGGCGATGTTGGTAATGGAAATCTCCTTGCGAAAGACCGGCTCTTTGTCCGCACCCGCGAATTCCCATGCGGCCACGTGGCAGAAATTCTCGTCGTCTCGTAGGGCCTCGTTTTCCTGGGTCTGGTAGTCCTCGTTGAAATGGCCGCCGCAGGACTCCTGACGGTCCAGGGCATCGACGACCATCATTTCCGCGAACTCGAGGAAATCCACAACGCGGCCAGCGCGTTCAAGGCTCTGGTTAAATTCGCCGCCGGTCCCGGGAACCGTAATATTTTCCCAGAACTCAGCCCGCAGCTCCTGTATAAGCGCTTGCGCTTTCTTCAGTCTGGTGAGGTTGCCCGCCAAATGAGTGAGTAAGAAGAGACAAAAGCTGAGTCCCGTGATGGCCATCAGCATCTTTTTGCCGATCGATGACCGCAAGGTTTGGATCACCCAATTCATCTTCACTCTCCCGAAGTTTCCGATTGAAGCAGATAAACAGCGGGTAATTCCAATCAGGTATGGCACTGTTCAAGCATCGATTAGCATGATTTATGCCAGCAAGAGGGGGAAAATATACGATGTAATATCAAGCAGATGAAATTGGGCCCGCAACTCGCAGCGATCGGTTTCCTGTGCCGGAGGAAATGGTTTCTTGTCAAACAGGAAAAGTATTGCCAATTGGAACCGACGTCTTTTTGCCTGGCGGGAGTCAGATGGTATTTTTTCAACAGCGTGTACAGCCGCGATTGCGACAGACCGGAGAGGTGCAGGGCCTGCTCGATGTTGCCCCGACAGGCCGCCAGCGCGTCTTTCAACCTTCATTGTCGATTTCATTTTGAAAACACGTTTTAAACTCAGGTTCTCAGTCATTTGAATAATGGTGGAAATCCTGTACCAAGCTCGATGTCCAGCCGATGTTTCGTTGCACCATTTGCCAGCCGGTATTAAGCTTGTTAGGATTGATGTGAACAATTTATCACAAAAACCAAATAATATTTTGGACAAAGCTGTAAGGATCATTTATATTCAAAAGGTATGAAGTCAAATCGACCTTTTCGGACTATTCGACTGGCTTAAGGGAATGTGTTCAAGATGAAAACAATTATACTGGTCAGACACGCCAAATCAAGCTGGAAAGATCCCAGCCTGGACGACTTTGACAGACCTTTGAACAAAAGAGGTAAAAAGAATGCGCCATTTATGGGGAAAAAACTAAAAGAACGAAAAATTTTACCCGATCTTGTTCTGTCAAGTCCCGCAAAAAGGGCAAGAAAAACGGCCATAGCTGTTGCCAAGACACTCGACTATCCTAAAAAGAAGATTATATTTTTTGACAAAATGTATCATGCCAGTGCACGGTACCTGTTCGAACTGTTGAAAAGTTTGGATGATGAGAATGAAACCATCATGCTGTTTGGCCATAACCCCAGCTTCAATGATTTAGCCGATATGCTGCTTAAAAGAAATCCAGTATACAACATTCCGACTACCGGCGTATGCTGCATCAGGTTCGATGTCAACCAATGGCAAAAAGTCAAGGAAGGTAAAGGCGAAATTGTTTTTTTCGATTTTCCGAAGCGTTACAAGGATGAATCAGTTTAGGGTTCAAGAAAAAAGCAAAAACAGTCGACCATAAAATCTCCCCTTTTATCAAAAATCCATTCGGGAAATTTGTTAGATTAATCGTCCAACCCTTGTTTACCTGCTTTTTTTAGAGGCCTCGATCATGAACATTCCAATAAAATACAATTTACCTGATGGGCATGATGGTAAGCAGCTGATTGATGAGTTGTCAAATACCTATGCGATCAAAACTGAGCGATCAATACTAAAGCGTATGGCGATATACGATACATTTGATTGGCGCTTATTTGACGAATCACTTGTTTTGACTGTATCCGGAAAAAGCCTCTTATTACGCAAACTGTTTAAAACCAACAATATTCATGTTGCTGACATTTCAAATCCACCTGTTTTCTTAAAGGATCTTCCGAATGGTGAATTAAAAAAACTTTTGAAACCGATCATCAAAATGCGGGCACTCTTCAAGCTTGTTGAAGTATATTCCCGGTCAAGGTTTCACCGTATTTTGAACCCGAATGATAAAACCGTGGCCAGATTGTTGTATGAAGAGATTCGTTCGACTCACGATAAAGAATCACCGGTATTGGCCGCCTATTTGTGGCTACACCCCGTGAAGGGATATTCAAAGTATTCTCGCAACCTATCTAAGCGTATAAACGAGGCCGGATTATCAGCAGATATAAAAGACGACATTTATTTTAAACTACTTGCTTCAGTGAATAAATTTCCGGGTAGTTATTCCTCAAGATTGAACATAAAGCTCGACCCTGACATGCGCTCTGACGAGGCGGCCAAAATCATTCTACGCTCATTATTGCAAGTAATGAAAACCAATGAAGCCTACATTGAGAATGACTTGGATACGGAATTTTTGCACGATTACCGCGTCGCAGTTAGGCGCACCCGTTCCGCCTTAGGTCAGATTAAAAATGTATTTCCTAAGGAGACGACCTTGCGATTTAAGAGGGATTTTTCCTTTGTTGGAAAACTCTCCAACCAGTTGCGAGATTTAGACGTCTATCTTCTCAAAAAGGATGCCTATAAAGCGTTGCTCCCCTCTGTTTTGCGTGACGATATTGATCCTCTGTTTGACTACTTAAGCAATAAGAGATCAAAGGCGCTGAAGCAAGTTGTCAGAAGTTTCGAGTCCAACAAATATAGCCAAATATTTCAGGAGTGGGAAAAATTTTTAAATGAACTGCAGAAAGATGCACCCACGTCATCTAATGCCGATCTAAGCATATTGACTCTGGCGCAAAAAAGAATCTACAAGCAATACCGGTCAATAGTCGACTCAATAAACCAGATATTAGAGAACATCGATGATAAAAAATTACATGCGCTGAGAATTGAATGCAAGAAATTACGGTACTTGATGGAGTTTTTCTTTAGTCTATTTTCGCAAAAAAAAATGAACACTTTAATAGAACAGTTAAAAAAATTGCAGAACAAGTTGGGCAATTTAAACGATCTTTTTATCCAACAAGAATATCTGCTCAACATATCCGAAGAATTACCCGCGACCCACAAGAAAAATAAGAGGGTTCTTGTTTCAATCGGCAGCCTTATCGGCGCCCTCGATGGAAAAATGCGGGTCGTCAAGAAATCCTTGTTTAAGACCTTCACAGACTTTGCATCACCCCTAAACGAGCAGCTATTCCGTGAACTTTTCGTCTCAAAATAGTAAAAGGATGTTTCATGACAACGCTGGCTCTTTACAGTAATAAAGGGGGAGTGGGTAAAACCGCTGCAGCCGTAAACTTGTCCTACTTGTCGGCGCAAACTGGCGCCAAAACTCTCATCTGCGATCTCGACCCTCAAGGCTCAGCAACCTTTTACTATCGGGTGAAACCCAAATTGAAGGTCGGCACAAAGGGGTTTTTCAAAGGGGGTAAAAAACTTATAAAAAGCATCAAGGGCACTGATTATAAAAACCTCGATCTGCTGCCGGCCGATTTCGCTCATCGTCATTTAGATGTCGCATTTTATAAATTGAAGCGCCCGACGGAGCGGTTGAGTAATATTTTAAAACCGCTTAAAGATGAATATGATATCATCATTCTTGACTGTCCGGTTACCATAAGTCTGCTGGCCGAGAACATATTCAACGCTGTTGACTATACATTCGTTCCGCTTGTTCCAACAACGCTCTCGGTTCTTGCTCACAGACAATTGCTTACTTTCTGTAAAAAAAATAAATTTGACGCCGGTAGAATTTTCACTTTTTTTTCGATGGTCGACAGACGCAAAAAAATGCATCGTGAACTCATGGAGACAGCGGTAAAACAGTTTAACGGCGCTTTAGCAAGCCTCATTCCACTCCTGTCTCAGATTGAAAGAATGGGAATTGAACGCAAACCGGTCGCAGTTTTTTCGCCGGGGTCACCGGCTTCAAGAGCATATGAAAACCTGTGGTCAAAAATCCAGAAAAAGATTCATCTTAATTTTTAAAATCAGGCAAAGTTCCTAAAGTGGAACCTGTGAGGAAACGATGGCCTTGGAAATAGAACGAAAATTTTTGGTTAAGGAAGATGACTGGCGAAATGGGCAAGGGACGATGTATCGTCAGGGTTATTTAAATAGCGATATAAATCGTAACGTACGCGTTCGCGTTATAGGCGACAGAGGATATTTAACCGTCAAGGGAATTTCTCAAGGCGCTACCCGGGTTGAGTACGAATATGTAATCCCTAAAGCAGAAGCTGATGCCATGTTGGACAACCTATGCGAAAAACCCCTTATTACAAAAGTGAGATTTAAAATCGAATTTAAAGGTTTTGTTTGGGAGGTCGACGAGTTTCTCGGTGAAAATCAGGGTTTGATCATTGCCGAGTTAGAGCTTGAAAGTGAGGACCAAGTATTTATTAAGCCCGAATGGATTGGCGAGGAGGTAACGAAGGATCCTAAGTATTTCAATTCAAATCTCATTCACCGCCCTTACACCAAGTGGTGATATTAAATACCGGGTAAGCGTTCAAAGGGCACCGCATCTGATTTGTTGTCGGGCACTTGAAGTACAAAAGTACGTCTGCGCGCCCGACGCCTTGCATCTGCGGCACCCTGTAAACGCTTACAATTAGGTGGTTTGAAGCGCATCGAACTTTGCCACCCTGTGAACGGTTACAAAAGACTATGTTTTTGTTTTTTTGACATGCGTTGCAGATGTCATTTTCGTCATTTTTAATTGGTTTTTAAGCTATTTCCCTCGCACAAATATGGAGACGGAAGGAGCCGGTTATGAAACAGGATGATCTCACCTGTTTGAAACATGTCGGGAGCTCTCGCATGAAATTGCTCAACGATTCCGGGATCACAACCATAAGTCAGCTCCATGAAATTCCATTGGAAAAACTGGCGGAAGTTCAAACTATCGGTGAATATTATGCCAGGCTGATCAAAATTTCTGTTTCTGACTACTATAGGGGGAGAAATAGCAATTTATCTAAAATGCCAACATCTTCAGGAGAGAAAAAAGCCGGGGATATCAACCGGGATTTAAAGAAAAAGGTAAAAAAACTTCGTAAGAGTCTAGATCGAGTGAATGAAAATTTTAAGCCCTTGTGGGAAAAAAAATATTTGGTTTTGTATGTTGATTTTAAAAAGAGATTGACCAAACTGAGGTCTCGTCTCATAACTCTCGGTCGTATTGTGGAAGACCTTCCCGATGAGGACAAGAAAAATATTATCAATAAAGCCGATGCCCTTATTTTATATTTGAAAAAAGTTGGTAAAAAACCAAAAAAGAAAAAATACAAAGTAACAATTCTGGAAATTCAATCATTTTCAAAATTTCTAAAGGATATATTTTTTGAATTTTGACTATTGACACTTTTACCAAGTCACAAATATTTCGGTCCGGTGGCATATCTTCATTTACGGCTTTTCCGATTCATGAAAAAAGTGCTTTTATTGGGTGATATTCACGCAAATTTTCCGGCATTACAAGCGATATGGAGCTATGTCCGAGAGTACCGGTTCGACCGTATTATTAACACAGGTGATTTTACCGTATACAGTACTTTCCCCAATGAAACGATCCAATGGTTCCTCAAAAGAAAAAATTCTATTTCCATATTGGGAAATACTGACCGACGGATATTAAGAGTCTTAAACGGTAAAAATCTGAAAAGACCGAAAAAAGAAGAGAAAAGGGTCATGTACTATTGGACAGCGGGTATCTTGCTTCCTGAAAACGTCGAGTATTTGAAATCATTACCCAGTCAGACCGACCTAACCGTGGGCAATACCCGTATCGGTGTGTTTCACGGCACCTGCGACGATGAGGATGAAACGCTTTTTCCAAACACCCCTGAAAGCCGCTTTCGCGAATTGGCAAAGGACTCTCCCTTTCGGGTTCATATAATGGGCCATTCGCATACACCCTACTATAAAATGATCGACGGTATTCATTTTATCAATCCGGGCAGTGTCGGACGAATGTTCGACGGTGATCCACGAACGGCCTTCGCAATTCTTGAGCTTTCTTCAGAAGAAATATCCGTAGAACATTTTCGCATCCCCTATCCGTTTGAAGAGGTGATCACTGGACTCAAGCAAAATCGCCTTCCGGATATTTATGCAAAAATGTACCGCATGGGGAGGAAACTAAATTAATCCGAACGCTCAACATGTAGTTGTCGTGCTCAATTATGTCGCTCTATCGAGTAATAGTTTCATAGACTTCGTAAAATGTCTTTTCTCCGATCAGAGAATCAACTCTGCCTTGAATATCTCTTCTTTCTTTGCTGGTTAGCCATTTCTTCCAATCTTCAGCTGTTTCCCATTTGCTAATAACTAAAAAATCTTCAGGATCTTCAATGCTTCTTAATGTCTCGCCGGAAATGTATCCTGGTTGTTTTATTGCGCGGCTGTGTAACTTTTCTAGAAGCGGCAATAGGTCTTGGGGCTTGTCCACCTTCCACTTACGCTTAATCATGACTTGAACGCTCATTTATCCCTCCTTTTTATACCGAAATTTCCAAACGGTGCAAAACCGAACCGCATTTAATAAAGACAATCAACCGGGCAATTCGTCGCCCGTCATTAAATGATCTTCCATGAATCTGATTTCATCAATTCCCGATACCACAATTTCCGGATCGGTCTGAAGCCGTTCTTCGGGTATCTTGTTTTCGTACACGACTTTGGACAGAATATGTTTAATACAGTTAAGACGTGCTTTTTTCTTGTTGTCGGAGCGGATAATCGTCCACGGAGAAATGGTTCGGTTGGTTTCATTCAGCATCTGGAACTTTCTTACAGTGTAATCATCCCATCTTTCCTGTGCCTCTCTGTCGACCGGAGAAATCTTATACTGTTTCAACGGGCTCGTCTCTCTCGCTTTAAACCGGCGCATTTGTTCATCTTTTGAAACAGAGAAAAAGAACTTGAATAAGAGAATGCCGTTTTTTACCAGCATTGCCTCGAGCATGGGTACGTCCTTCAAGAAGCGCTTATTCTCTTCATCAGTGCAGAAATCCATTGTCGGTTCGACCATAGCCCGGTTGTACCAGCTACGGTCAAACAGAACAATCTCTCCGGCGGATGGTAGGTGTTGAACATACCTTTGAAAATACCACTGGGTTCGTTCCCGGTCACTGGGCTTTAAAAGTGCGACAACCCTTGCACCACGCGGATTCAAGTGTTCGACGATCCTCTTGATCGTGCCGCCTTTCCCGGCGGCATCCCGTCCTTCAAACAGCAGCAAGACCCGTTCTTCTTTGGCGATGACATGTTTTTGCCATTTCAAAAGTTCGATCTGAAGATGATTCAACTCTTCTTCGTATTCGAGGGTGAATTTTTTTACCCAGACCGCCTGTCTTTTTTTCGTTTTTTTCTTGTTTACGTTTTTAAAGCTAGTGTGCTCGGATAAACTTTTCATTAGTTTTTTTTCATTTTTTTTCTCTTTCTCAAGGACTTTCTTATCGGTGTCAATTTTTTTTTCAACGACTTTCAGCGCAGATGAAGACTTGACGGGTTTGTCTTTCTTTTTCTTCTTTTTTACTGGATTTTTTTCCATGTTATCCTCTTTATTCTAAAATTGCGTTCAGTTTATGTTTATTTATAGATCATGTCATTAACCTGCCGTATTTTTTACGCTGCTTTTTCATTTCCTTTAATTCCTTGTTTCCCGGAATAACAATAGTCGGATCCATATTAAAATCGAGTTTTCGGCTTCTGCCTTTATACCGTACTGAATTGAGAATCAGCTTCATGGTTTCTCTACGAGCCAGATGCTTGTTGTCGGATCGTATCACCCACCATGGCGATTGTTTCGTGTGGGTATTTTTTAATAACATGAACTTCTTTTGGGTGAACTCATCCCATAATTCCTGGGCCTGCAGGTCAACTTCGGAAAGCTTCCATTGCCTAAGCGGGTCATTTTTTCTCCGGTTAAATCGCCTTGCCTGCTCTTCTTTGGTGACCGAAAAGTAGAGCTTAATCAGTATTGTTTTGCCGGCATCTTCAAGAAAGTTTTGTTCGTAACTAATTACCTTCTTCATGAATCGCTTATATTGAGCCTTGGTGCAAAAACCCATCACCGGTTCGACCAAAGCCCGGTTGTACCAACTTCTGTCAAATAAAACGATCTCTCCGGCATGGGGAAAGTTTTCTATATATCGCTTGATGTGAAGTTCGGTTTTTTGCTGCTCGCTTGGTTTTCCCAAAGCAACGACGCGATATCTTTTTGTATTCATATACCGGATAATACGGCGAATCGTCCCGCCTTTACCGGAAGCATCCCGTCCGTCAAAAAGAATGACCATTTTTTTGCCGGTCATTTCCAGATGGTGTTGTAGCTTGATGAGCTCCGCTTGATATGGCTTCAATTCCTCCGAACAGTAATGTTTTTCTATTGCTTCCTTGATGATTTCATCTTTTTTTATCATTCCACTCGGCTTCGAAACGTTCGGCATCTTTTTTTTAGCATTGGTCGATTTTTTGATTGATTTGACTTTGCCAACAGCGCTTTTACCATGCGCAGTAGCAACTTTTATCCGCTTAGCCGATCTCTTTTCTATTATAGTTTTTTTATCACGACCGGCTGAACTCGTTTTTGGTTCGGTTTTTACTACAGTTCCTTTAGACGATTCTTTCAAAACGCCGGCTTTTTTTTGTGGACCTTGTTGCTGGTCATTTTTATTCGTTTTCATGGCTTATCCGAGACTTATAGTTGAATGCATTTGCGAATCATAATCGTCAAATACTGGGAAGATAGAAACTGCCAGAATGCATTGAGCAGTTCGCTCGCAAGCTTTCCTTCGGCCGATCACAGTCATCCTGGCATGATGAATTCTGCTATTTCTTCTCCTTTTTCTTTTTTTTCTTTTTGCCCTTCTTCTTGGCCTTTACCTTTGTTTTTTCCTTATCTTTTTTCTTTTTTTCCTTTTTTTTCTTATCCTTTTTTTTATTTTTCTTTTCTTTTTTCTTTTCGTTTTTTGTTTTTACTGCTTTTAAATCTTCGTCCTTTACATCTTTTTTCTTTTTTTTGTCGAGACTACTGTCCTCAGTTTTTTTTACCTCTTCCATCGGAATCTCCTTTCTGACAAAATTCCCATTCACTACATTTTGAGATTTCAGAGAAAAATAAAGCCTTGCTTCTTTACGCGGTTGACAATTGATGTCATTTACAAAACATGAAGCTACAGTTACTTTATCGAACTAAAGTCATCCTATTTTAATGGCACAGGTTTGTGCAACCACTTTTTCTTATCGGCTACTCTTAGGCACTTTTTACATACGAATTTCGGATTACTGACGATCGCTGTAAATTTATCAATTTTTTCGTCTAAATCTTTTTCACTCCACTTGCACATGCGTTTTGCTTTTTTAGCCATTGTTTTTCCTCCTTTGATCGAATGAAAGCCCAATACCAGGCCAGATTCACATGGATTATTTTTTCTATTTACAAGATTAACGTAAATCATGCAAGATCTATCTAAGAAAAATATCGGACGGGTCGTGTTCATTTTTTATTGCCGACCCTTCATAATTTACCGTTAGTGATTCATTATTTTATTGCTTTTTCGACCGCACACTAAGTAAAGGAATCGGACAGCGACGAAATACTTTTTCGGCATTCGATCCGAAGATGACCCCGGCTAAATCGCTGCGCCCTTTTTGGCCCATAACCATCAGATCGGCTCCCTCATCCTCGATGGCACTGATGAGTTCCTGAAAGGGTACGCCAACTTTAAAAACCTTTTTTATTTTCAGATCAGCACAGCCGATTTCTTCGATTAATTTCTCGATTTGTCGAGTACGGTCCGCCTTGACCCTTGTTTCATATTCCTGCGCAGTTTTTTCCACATATTTCTCAATGTTTCGGTCAAACTGTCCCTCAGCTACCTTTAAAATGGTATCGATATCCTTTTTGTTAACGACATTGACAATAATCAGATCGGCTTGAAATTTTTCGGCCAGGGCGGCCGCATATTCCAGGGTATTTTTTGAGTATTTAGAAAAGTCGCAACCAACCAAAATTTTTTGAATCGTTTTCATTTTTTCCTCCATCATAAATTTTATTTAGGGCAATTTAAACTTAGCAGATGCAAAGGCCGGGGGCCAGATTGTCTCGAATTTGCCGTTTATGATTTGTAATACCAGTGTGTTGATGGTGTTTTGCCGTTCAAAATCTTCATACGAGTAAAACTTTACCGGGCCAAATGGGGTTATGAGATAAGTTTCATTTAATGCCTCTCTGATGTTTTCCGGGCTGAAAGACGTTGCCCGCTTTAAAGCATCGGAGGCCACGAGCAGCGCCGAATACGCTTCGGCTCCGTGATAATCTGGAGATTCGCCGTAACGGTTTATATACTGTGTGTAATACTCCTTGGCTCCGGTATAAAGGGCATCCTCAGACCATAATGAAACTGTCAGCAAATAATTTGCGGATTCTCCAGCCTTTTTGACAAATGCTTCCAGCGTGAATCCACCTGCACCTCCAACACGCAATGATTTAAGCTTTAAGTCCTGGATCTGATCTACCAACATCACCGCATCCTCAAGGTAGGAAATCATATAGATCACATCCGGTGGTTCTTCCGTCAGGGGCGCCAGCAGGGAGCGGAAATAGGCGGAACTGATCCTTTCTACATCGTAATCGATTTGGGCCCGTATTTCGATGGCCTGATCTTGGCAGAATTCTAACATGCTCATGGCCCCATTGGTTCCGAACATGCTGTTTTCGTATATAATCGCCATGGATTCGGGCTTAATACGATTGACCAAAAAGTCCTCCAGACCCTTTGTATATTCGCTGATCGGCGGATTCATGCGGTAGATGTTCTTCCATCCTTTCTGAGTGATTTTATCGGCCGAAGCCGTGCTGATGAGAAAAGGTAGATCCTTGTTTTCCGCCAATCTCGCCATCTGGTAGGTCGGGTCACTGGCATAGCCGCCGACCAACATAACCGGCTTGGCTGCGACCAATTTATCGAAGGCCGGTTTTACGGAGGCAACCTGCCCTTCGTCATCGGCAAATACGATGTTTACGGGACGGCCATTGATTCCACCGGTTTCGTTAATGGACGCCTGCGCCATTTCAAATGAATTTTTCATCATTGTGCCGAACGCTTTCAAATTGCCGCTCAGTGGAAGCGGAATACCGATAGTAACTGACTCCGCTGAGGCGACTCCCACAGATATGGGTAAGGCCATAGCCACCGCCGCAACGAATAGTATGATTTGACACATTTTGTATTTCATCTTTATTTTCCTTCTGTTCTTGTACTTGTCAAGGGTCATTTACAACAAATCCAGACCGGTGAAAAATCTCAATTATGCGCTCCCGTTCCCATTTGCGCTGCCCATTCGGGGAACACACCCGGGTCGATATTGAACACTGCTGTTCCAAGAATGAAAAATATGACAGTAATAATGACGACACCGATGAGGTTGATAAAGATTCCCACTTTGGCCATCTCTGCGATTTTGATTCGCCCGCTGCCGAAGACGATGGCATTGGGCGGCGTTGCCACCGGCATCATGAAGGCACAGGATGCGGAGAGGGTGGCCGGGATCATCAGCAACAGCGGATTGGCCTTCATGGCAAAGGCCACGGACGCTAAAATCGGAAGAATCATTTCCGTGGTCGCGGTATTGGATGTCAGCTCCGTTAAAAACGTCAGACCGGTGCAGATGATGGAGGTCATAAGGATGGGAGACATACCGGCCAGCCCTGAAAATTGATTTCCGATTAGAGTTGAAAGGCCGGTCACTTGAAAGCCCTTTGCCATTGCAAAACCACCGCCAAAAAGGATGACAATATTCCAGGGGATATTTTTGATCACATCAGGCCCCATAATGGTAGCCGTCTCGGCAGCTTTGCTGCGGGTCGGGATCAAAAACAAAATCATGGCCATGGTCAAAGCCACGGTTCCATCGTCGATCAGCTTGGGATAGGGAATCAGTTGAGACCATCCCGGTATGGACACAAATCCAAGATTCAGTGTCTTTCTGAATACCCATAGGAATGCCGTCAGTAAAAAGACAACCAGCACGACTTTTTCCTCAAAACTCATCGGGCCCAAGTCGTCATATTCTTTATCCACAATTGCCCTGTCGACCGTGATATCAGCCGGAACACGGAAAAACAGTTTGGTGAGGATCAGCCAGATGGTCACAAGCATGACAACGCTTAGCGGTAGGGCCATGGTAAACCATGTGCCAAAGGCGATTGGTGTGGCTTTTGGAAAGGTAATCTCGAAAATCCGCGCGAAAGAAAGGTTAGGGGGTGTTCCCACAAGAGTGGCCACTCCCCCCACCGAACACGAATAGGCAATGCCGAGCATCAGAGCGACCGTGAATTTGTGAGTTTTCTCTTCATCGAATTTTGCTTCCATCTGCGAAACAATTGCCAGACCGATGGGAACCATCATAATCGCTGTGGCGGTATTGGATATCCACATCGATAAAAATGCGGCCGCCACCATGAACCCCAGTATAATTCTGGAAGGTCCGCCCCCGATGAGACGGATGATGAAAAGGGCGATGCGTCGGTGCAATTGCCATTTTTCCATGGTCAACGCGATCATAAAGCCGCCCATGAACAGAAAAATGGTGCTGTTGATGTAAATGGGCGCGACGGCTTTGCCCTTTAAAATACCCAACAGCGGATAGAGAAGCATCGGCAACAGCGCCGTTGCAAAGAGGGGTATGGCGTCCGTGATCCACCATACGGCCATGAGGATGGCCACTGCCGCCATTCGGGTCACGATCGGTTTTTCAGGATCAAAATCAAAAAATAGGATCACGATAAAAAACAATACGGGTCCCAAAATCAATCCTATCATTTGGGACATGCTCCTTGTCGGTCCAGATTTTTCCTCGTGCATGTCAAATCCTCCTTTATTGTCGGTTGTCGATTACGGCATTATCAGACCGTTTCGGGCATTAAGAAACGTCTGCAGCAGAAGCGCATATCGACTCGACTGCTTATTCGATACTTAAGGGCCCCAGAAAAAATAAATCCACATCTTGCTTGTCTGTTGGCCCGTCTACCGCGTTACATCCGCCGGCACATATCCCGATATGCGCCGGCGGATGTGCCTTGTAAACGACCCAAAATCCGGCGCAATTGTGGGGATTTATTTCTTTCCGTGATCCTAACCTTCCCGTATTGACGACTAAATCGTAGCGAACTGTTTTGATTTGAGGCCATGACCGTTTCCTGATTATTTGAGTCATTGCACGTATTTTTCCATAAAGGGCTTTTCTATTTTCCCGTCTTCGGTGACCAGATGATCGACCAGCTTTAAATCGACGATGTCATGGGAATGGGTCGTCAGCGCATAGCTCACGTCATCCTGAAATGTGGGCACTGTCTTGGTGTGAATTCTCTGACTCGAAGAGGGGTGAAACGAGAACTTGAGTGAATTGGCGAAAAGATACACCGGCACCTTGTTTATGTGACACAATCCGACGATGTTGGCCGTGCCGATGGCGGCAACGACCTTCGCATCAGGCGTAATCGACACGGCACCGATGAACAGCTTGTTGGCTTTTTCGATGTAATGGCTCAGACTGTATTCCGGTACGACCAGCAAATCTATCTTGGCCTTGGAAAGGGTCTTGACCAACAGTTTGGTCTTGACAAAATCTTGTTTCAAAATGATCAGCTTGAAATTCTTCTTCAACACTTCCTTGGCCCTAACCAGCATGTTGGTGACATCGGAACTGGCCGTATGAACGACGATGGTATCGCCGTCTTCCACCAGGTTCACGCCGTGTTCGATAACCTGCTCGACCTTCGACCTTAGCAGGTCGTGCTTTTCTTGTAATATTCTGATGGCCTCGTTTTTCGTTTCCTGGAGATCTTCTCCGTAGTGTCCTTCCATCTCCGTCTCGAAAGCCTTGATCATGTGGATGAGCGGCACGATTCGGGGCTCCGTATGTTTAATGGCGTCGCAAAGTTCTGTGATCAATTCTTTTATCTCGGAGGCATTGCTTTTCAAGTCATTAATCGACTCGATGAATGACCGCAACGCCAGCATGGCCATTCTGGAGGACCCTCGCACATCTTCGTGATCCCGGAAAAGTTTATACAGAATTTCCTTATCTTTTTCTTTCATAGCGAAACCCATAAGTAGACGGTCAGGTACACCGAGGCAATCAACAGGGTTATAATCGTGATGACGGCACTGGCCTTCATGAACTCCAAAAAGCTGATGTTCTGGTTGAATTTCTTTGCCATCCCGATAGAGACGATGTTGGCCGAGGCGCCGATCATCGTCAGGTTGCCGCCCAGACAGGCGCCGAGCGAGAGCGCCCACCAAAGGATATTATTGGGGATCGGATTTGACTCCAAAATCAATCGGACGATCGGAATCATCGTAATCGTGAAAGGGATATTATCCAGAAAGCCGGATGCAATGCCCGAAACCCACAGTACCACCAGGACGACGACATAGGGATTGTCTCCGATCCGCAAAAATACATTGCGCGCAATCCATTCGATGACGCCCTTTTCTTCGAGAACTCCGACCAATATAAACAGGCCGGTAAAGAAAAGCAGTGTGCTCCACTCTATTTCTTCGAGCATATGCTCGACATCGACCTTGGTGATCACAAACAAAATCATGGCCACAAATAAGGCCACAACGCCGGGGGACAGCTTCGTAATGGTCTGGGTGACAAAAAGCAAAATCGCCAGGCCGAGACATGCCAAGGACTTGGCCAAGAAAACGCTATCGATCCGAATGTCCAGATAATTGAAACGGATTTTTTCGAGCAGCAGCTGAACCGAAAAAAGCTTGGCGAGGTTGGTATCGATCGGCTTGAACTTTTCCTTGTTAGTCAGCCAGATATAGAAAAGTGCCGCAGCAAAGGCGATGATAACCGGTACAGCCAGGTTGACAATAAACTGATTGAAGTTCAGACCCACTTTGGAACCGATGATGATGTTGGGCGGATCGCCGATCAACGTGCCGGTTCCGCCGATATTGGAAATGATCGCCTGGCTGATAACGTAAACTTTCGGGTCGAGCCCCATGCCGGCCGTTAGCTCGATAATGATCGGAATAACGATCAGAACGGTGGTGACGTTATCGAGAAATGCGGAGAGTATCGCCGTTACAATGGAAAACAGGACCAGGATTTTCAGAGGACTGCCTTTGGTCAGTTCGGCAATTTTAACCGACACGATGGTGAAAAAGCCAGATTTTCTCAGGATCGCAACAATCGTCATCATGCCCAGCAAGAGCATGATGGTTTCAAAATCGATGAATTCAACGGCGGCGTGCTCATCGATGACGTGCAATACCAGCAGTATCATTACACCCAGCAGTGCGGCCACCGCTTTATTGACCAACTCGAAGGAGATCGCAACATAAACGAGCAAAAAGACAACGATGGGGATGACGACACCTTCCATTATTTTAAGCCTTTATAATTGGTAAGGTTGCATGCGGAATGGGCGAGCAAGGAGGAACAAAAGCCGAGTCCCGTGATGGCCATCCGCATCTTCTTGCCAATCGATGACCGCAAGGCTTGGATCGACCAATTCATTCTCATTCTCCTTAAGATTACAATTGAATCAGGTAAACAGTGGATAATTCCAATCAGGTTTGGCTTTGTCTAAGCATCGGATAGCATGATTTATGCCAGCAGGAGAAGGAGAATATACGATGTAATATCAAGTAGATGAAATTAGACCGGCAACTCGCAGTAATCGGTTTCCTGTGTTGGAGGAACCAGTTTCCTGTAATGCAGGAAAATTATGGCTGTTAGGAACCGACGTCTTTTTGCCTGGCGGGAGTCAGATGGTATTTTTTCAACAGCGCGTACAACCGCGATTGCGAAAGTCCGGAGATGTGCAGGGCCTGTTTGACGTCGCCCCGGCAGGCCGTCAGCACGTCTTTCAGATACTGCTCTTCGGCATGCGCGCAGGCCATTTCTCTGAATTCCTGCAGCGTGTGCCCTCGAGACGCGTTCGGTTGAAATACACCCGTCTCTGCGGAATGTGCGCAAGGCGTGGACAGCG
>Ga0316196_10000200_pt1 | contig 20698 bp, 20 predicted proteins | sample Eddsed2cm_MG_FD_204938 | JGI IMG/M metagenome (GOLD analysis project Ga0316196, IMG submission 204938) | Coastal sediment microbial communities from Maine, United States - Eddy sediment 2 cm | ecosystem: Environmental > Aquatic > Marine > Coastal > Sediment | place: USA: Maine | collected... | reverse complement strand
CCCGGGGAAGCGGTCGCGATCCTCGGATCGAACACCCCTGAGTGGGTCATCTTCGACGTGGCGGCTATGGCGGTGGGTGCAACGCCGGCGGGTATCTACCCGACGAACGCTCCGGAGGAGTGTGCCTACGTCGTCGAGCACTCGAGGTCGCCGGTCGTGCTTGCGCAGAACCAGATCCAGCTCGACAAGATCCTCGCGACGCGGGACGAGTTGCCGAATCTCCGCCACATTGTGCTGATGCCAGGAACGTCCTCGGATGTCGACGGCGTGATGACATGGGACGAGTTCATCGGGCGGGGTGAGGGTGTTGACATGAAGGCTGTCGACGCCCGTCTCTCTGATCTCGGGCCGCGCGACCCGGCAACGTTGATCTACACGTCGGGCACCACGGGCCCGCCGAAGGCCGTGGTTCTTCCGCATGAGGCAATGGTCTCGCTGATCGAGTCGATCCACTCGTTCATTCCGCTCGATACATCGGACTCGGCAGTGTCCTACCTTCCGCTGTCGCACATCGCTGAGCAGATCGTCTCGATTCATGCCCCGGCCACCATGGGACTGACCGTCTACTACGAGCCTGATATCTTCCGTCTTGCGGACACACTCAAAGAGGTTCGTCCGACGGCTTTCTTTGCAGTGCCGCGGGTGTGGGAGAAGTTCTATGCCGGCGTGTCGGAGAAACTTGGTGAAGCAACGGGTGTGAAGGCGTCGATCGCCAATCGCGCCATGTCGGTCGGGCGTCAGCACACGGCAGCGCTGAATCAGGGTGACCAGCCCAGTGTTTGGCTCGCTGCCCAGTACGGCCTTTTTGACAAGCTGGTGTACGGCAAGGCGAAGGAGGCGATGGGCCTCGACCGGTGCCGATACATGTTCTCTTCGGCGGCGCCGTTGTCGCCCTCGATCGCCGACTTCTTCGCCGGTCTTGGCATGCAGTTGCTCCAGCTCTACGGCGAGTCCGAGTGCACGGGAGTTTGCGCCTTCAACGAGCCGACCAAGAATCGGGTTGGTTCGGTCGGCTCCGCCGTGCCGGGTGTCGAGTTGGCAATTGCCGAAGATGGAGAGATTCTCACACGCGGCCCAAACGTGTTCCTCGGGTATCTCCGCAATCCTGAGGCCACCGCTGAGGCGCTGACCGATGATGGCTGGCTCAAGACCGGCGACGTCGGTCACGTCGACGACGATGGCTTCTTGTTCATCACCGATCGCAAGAAGGACATCATCATCACGGCCGGCGGCGAGAATGTGACGCCGTCGCTGATCGAGAGTTCGCTGCAGACGAATCCGCTCATCGCGACGGTCGTTGTGATCGGCGATCAGCGTCCGTTCCTCTCCGCGCTCGTGTCGCTCGATCCTGAGGCGGCAGAAGGGATGAGCGACGAGGAGATCCAGGCCTCGGTGCAGTCGGCCGTTGACGAGGTGAACGCGGCGAGTGCCAGAGTTCGCCAGTTGAAGAAGTTTGTGATCCTCGACGAACCGCTCTCGATCGAACACGGGGAGCTGACGCCGACGCTCAAAGTGAAGCGCAAGGTCGTCCGCGAGCACTTCTCAGACCAGATCGAGGCGATGTACAGCTGACGCCTACCATCTGGCGATGAGCATCATTGCATCCTTCGGCTCCTGGGAGTCGCCGGTCGGCGCGGCGGATACCGTTGCCGAAATCGTTCGTTTCTCCGACCTCCAGTACGACAACGGTTCGCTGTACTGGCTCGAGTCGCGCCCGTCCGAGGGCGGTCGCGCGGCGCTCGTTCGTCGCACCGCGCGCGGGACGATCGAAGAAGTGCTGCCCGACACCGTGAACGTGCGGACGATGGCTCATGAATACGGAGGCGCCGCGTATCGGGTCGAGTCGGGAGATGTCGTGTATTCGGAGTTCACCGACCAGCGGCTGTACCGAGTCACGCCCGATGGGTCCGCGACACCGTTGACATCCGAGCCTTCGCGTCGTCAGTCGGTTCGGTTCGCCGACGCCATTCGATTGCCCGACGGATCGCTGATTGCGGTGAGAGAGACCCATCCGGCCGAGGGCGAAGCAATCAACGAATTGGTCTCGGTCGGCTCGGCGGGTGATGCCGAAGTGATTGCTTCCGGGTGCGACTTCTACTCCACACCTCGACTGTCTCCTGACGGGACCCGGCTGGCGTGGGTCGAGTGGGATCATCCCAACATGCCGTGGGATGGGACGCGACTCGTGGTCGCAAAGGTGGCAAACCCGGACAACCGGACGGTGATCGCAGGCGGAGACGATGAGTCGATCGTTCAACCCGAGTGGGCACCGGATGGGACGCTTGTTTTCGCCTCCGACCGCACGGGATGGTGGAACCTCTATCGATACGACTCTGCAGAGATGGCGCCGATACTCCAGATGGAGGCGGAGTTTGCGGGTCCGGCGTGGGTCTTCGGAGAGTCGTGGTATGGGTTCCTGTCGGACGGGAGGATCGCCACATCCTTCTGCGACAACGGGCAGAACGGATTTGGGATCATTGATGCCGACGGTGTGCTCGAGCAGATCGAATTGGGATTCTCGGACTCTGGCTATCACATCATCACCGACGGCGACCAACGGGTCTGGTTTGTCGGGGCCCGGCCGGATGAACTGTCGGCGGTTGTGGAGTTCAACGCGGCCTCCGGAGCGGTGTCGCCTGTTCAATCGAATCCGTCGATCGTCGACGCTGGCTACGTGACGGAACCCCGTGTCATCAGCTTCCCAACGACCGGTGCGGATGTCGCCCACGCCGTCTACTACCCGCCTGCGAATCCACAGTTCGAGGGTCCTGCGGGGGAGCTCCCACCGTTGATCGTGCACATTCACGGCGGGCCGACGTCGCATGTCTCTCCGGTGTTCAAGCCCGAGACGGTGTTCTGGACCTCTCGCGGATTCGGGGTTGTTGATGTCAACTACCGCGGCTCAACGGGATTCGGCCGCGCGTACCGGGAGAAGCTCGAAGGGGAGTGGGGTGTCGTTGATGTTGACGACGCCGTTGCCGCTGCCGAATACCTGGCGTCGATCGGCGAGGTCGACGGCGACCGGCTTGCCATCAGCGGGGGGAGCGCCGGAGGCTACACGACCCTTGCGGCGCTTACGTTCCGCGACTCGTTCGCGGCGGGCGCGTCCTACTTTGGCATCGCCGACATCGAGATGCTCATGGGTGACAGCCACAAGTTCGAATCTCGATATGAGACCCGCCTGATCGGCACCGATCCTGTCGTATGGCGGGAACGGTCACCGATCCACTCGGTCGACCAGATCAGTGTGCCGGTGGCACTGTTCCAGGGGCTCGAGGACAAGGTGGTTCCGCCGAACCAGGCCGTGGTCATTGCCGAGGCGCTCGCGGAGCGAGGTATCCCGTATGTGCACATCGAATACGAGGGGGAGGGTCACGGGTTCCGCCAGGCCGCGAACGTGATCCGCAGCCTCGAGACCGAACTGGCGTTCTACGGCTATGTCTTCGGGTTCACCCCGCCCGGAGATGTGTCCGACGTGGATCTCGGCCCGGGAATCCTTGACGGCAAGACTGATGGATGACAGGCCCTCCGGGAGCACGCCCGCCGTTCAGGACACCTACCCGGATGACGTCGCCCACTGCTACGGGTGTGGACGGCTCAACGAGGTCGGCCACCAGATCAAGACGCGGCCGGTCGGCGACGGAACGGTGACCGAGTTCACTCCGGAGGTGTTCCACACGGCGATCCCGGGATTTGCCTACGGGGGACTGGTTGCCTCCATCATCGACTGTCACTCGACGGGTTCGGCCGCAATCTTCGCACTGCAGCGGGACGGCAAGGCCGTTGGGAGTGAACCCTCGCCTCGATTTGTCACCGCCCGGCTCGAAGTGGACTACCTCCTGCCGACGCCGCTGTCTGCCATGGTGCTCCACGGTCGGCTCGTGGAAATCAAGGGGAGGAAGGTCATCGTGAAGACCGATCTCTCGGTTGATGGGACCGTGACGGCGAAGGGTTCGGCGGTGCTGGTGGAGATTCCCGAGGATCGGTTCACAGCCGGGATCTAGCTCGGGTTCCCTTATCCAGATCGGTGTGGCTAGCTGGGCCTCTCGATACCATCGGATAGGTTCCGTGGTGGCGGACTCGGGACGGTCGGTCACCTCACACGTCGGAGGCTCCGGTATGCCTGTCCGACCTGTGGAGAGCCAGACAACTCAAGACGTTCACCGGACCGGGTAGCACTCTCCCCCTCCTTCCTCCCGCAGTTCGGACCGGTGGGCTGCGGACGACCGTTCGGCCCAACCGGCGGTCGTCCGAGTCGACCGCCTCGTGCCGTCTCCCCCCTTCGGCACGAGGCGGTCACACCTCGTTCTTTGGGGGCTGTTGTTTGATCAGGCACGAATCCCGAAGAGCTCGTCGAGAGTCGCGAGGAGTTGAGCGCCGGTCAGCCCACCCTGCTGGATGTGGACGACGGTGCCGCTCGCATCGTAGAAGGCGGTCATGGGTGATCCTCGAGCTCCGAAGGTGCCGGTGCTCAGACCGCTGCCGTTCCTTCCGCCGATGTCCCGTGCGAGCGGCCACACCCCTGCGATGCCCCATTTCTCCGCATCGCCGAGACCGCTGCCGTTGTCTTGTGTGTCGATACCGACGAACTGGACCTGATTGCCAACCTGTTGCGACACCGCCAGGTACTCGGGGATCTCGTCCTCGCAGACGTCGCACCACGATGCGAAGAACGCGGCGACGGTCGGCGTACCGGCGAAGTCGGCGATCGCCACTCGCCCATCACCATCGAGCTGCGGCAGATCCCAAGCTTCGGCTGTCGTATCTCCGGTCTGAGGTGATGGCCACAACACGACGAGCAGGGCAATGAGGCCCGCTCCAGCCACCGCTGCGATGGTGAGGTTACGGATGGTTCGCTTTCGCGTCGCAGCACTTCGGGTCTGCTCGGCTTCCTGTCGGCGCTGATCCCGGCGTTGGGTTTTCGATACACGTGCCATGGCAGCCGGAACGTATGGGCGGTCGAAACGATTCCGTGGCAAGATCCGCGTACCCAGGGTTCGCGACGTCCTATTTGGCGTGGTAGGCCCGCGGAACGGCTGATCGTATACCGAGGGTTGCCACCTCGTGTGCGGCGGTGTGGGCTCGCAGAATCCGGGAACTGCGCCGCAGACGCGTACCGCGGGCCGGAGACGCCAAATAGAACGTCTACAACCCTGGGTACGCGAAGTACGCCGCTCCGCGGGACGCTCTGAAGCGGTCTGGCGCACTACGCTCAGCGTATGGACCGAACCCTCCACGCCGTCAACGGAGTGCAGCTCGCAGCCATCGACGAAGGCGCAGGCGACCCGGTGGTCATGATCCACGGGTTTCCGGAGCTCGCCTACTCCTGGCGGCACCAGATCCCCGCCCTCACCGGGGCCGGATTCCGGGCAATTGCCTATGACCAGCGGGGCTACGGCGAGTCGTCGAAGCCGGAAGACGTCGACGCATACGCCCTGCTGAACCTTGCCGCGGATGCCGTTGGCCTGCTCGATGTCCTCGGGCTCGAGCGAGCGACGTTTGTCGGTCATGACTGGGGAAGCATCGTTGTGTGGACGGCGGCGCTCATGTATCCGGATCGTGTGGAGAAGGTGGTGAGCCTCAACGTGCCCTACCGCGGCCGGTGCGCCGGATTTCCCTCGACCGACGTCATTCGCGAGGAGCTCGCCGACCGGTTCGGGTACGTCTTGGCGTTCCAAGAGCCCGGCGCGACCGAGGCGGCGTTTGAAGCCGATCCCGACACGTGGCTCCGCGCCATCTACCTCGGTATCGCTGCCGATCGCGCATTCATGACCGAGGACGATTTCGCCGTCTACCGCGATGCCTTCGTCGCCGGCGGATTGTTCGGACCCCTCGGGCCCTATCGCAACATCGACGCCAACGCCGCCGCCACGGAGTACCTTGCGGACGAGCCGATCACCCAGCCGACGCTGATGATCACGGCCGACCGAGATCCGATCTTGCCGCCGACACTCACGACCGGCATGGAACGCTGGGTTCCGAACCTCGAAGCCGCAGCCATCTCCAATGCAGGACACTGGCCGCAACAAGAACAACCCCAGCAGGTCAACGAAGCACTCATCAGCTTCCTGCAGAGCGAAACGAGCAAATCATGAAACAAGTCAGGGACTGGCTCTTCACCATCCCCACCGTCGCAGCGTTCGGCCTCACGCTCGGCGTGTTTCACTTGATCGGCCTGTGTGCCCTCCCGTTCGGGCAGCGGCCGTTCGAGAAGGTCATGGCCGGCCTGCAGCGGACCCTCATCGGTGTGTTCAGGATCGCGGGGATCAAGGTGGTGACCGAGGGGACCGCCGGGTTCTCTCCCAACGCCGGCTACATCTTCGTCTCGAATCACCAGTCGATGTACGACGTGCCGATCTTCGGAGGATTGCTTCCCCGCAACTATCCGAAGTACGTCGCGAAGAAGCAGCTTGCGCGCGGCCTTCCGAGTGTGTCTCTCAACCTGCGGCACGGCGGCAACGCGCTCATCGATCGCGATCACCGAGACCAGGCGATGGATGCGATCGCTGAGATGGCCTCGGAAGCCGAGCGCCGCGACGTGTCAGTTGTAATCTTCCCCGAGGGGACCCGCTCACGAACTGGTGAACTGGGTGATTTCCGGGTCGGAGGACTCGCCGCGATCATGGAGGCCGCTCCCAACCTTCCCGTCGTCCCAGCGGTCATCGAGGGCTCATGGAGAGTGTTCCAGAAGAACATGTTCCCTGTCCCGTACGGCGCTTCGGTCCGCATCCGTTTCGGTGAGCCGATCCTGAGGGCGGTTGGCGAGTCTCCCGTCGAAATCCTCGAACACTGCCGTGACTGGATCGATGGCACGCTCGATGAGTGGCGGTCCGCCGAAGGCGCCGCCTGATACGCTGCAGACATGGAAGAAGAACGCATCGGCCTGTTCATTGACTACGAGAACCTCGCTATCGGCGCACGGGAGGACCTCGGCATCCAATTTGATTTCAAGCCAGTCGCCGACGCTCTCGCCGAACGCGGCCGTGTGGTCGTTCGTCGCGCCTACGCCGACTGGACTTACTTCGAGAAGGACCGCCAGATGCTCACGGAGAATCAGATCGAGTTGATCGAGATCCCGCAGCGCAAGGGCGCGGTTCGCAAGAACGCTGCCGACATCAAGATGGCCGTCGATGCCGTCGAACTCGCCTTCGAGCGCGGCTACGTGACGATGTTCGTTCTCTGTACCGGCGATTCTGACTTCACTCCGCTGGTTCACAAACTTCGCGAGCTGAACCGACGAGTCATAGGTGTCGGGTTGAAGGCATCCACCTCGAAGCTGCTCCCGGCCGCGTGCGATGAATTCCTCTTCTACGAGAACCTCTCTGGAGTCGACGTTCCCGATCGCAAGCCGAAGAAGGAGCGCCCAAAGGCCGAGAAGCCTGCTCCGACGACGACCGAGTCACCCGATGCCCTCATCGTCCCGACGTTGGCCGGACTCACTCGCGCCGGGAACGGCGACGTCCGGGCATCGAGCCTCAAACGGGCGCTGCTCCGCAAAGATTCCACGTTCACCGAGACCGACTATGGCTTCCGGGCCTTCGGGGAGCTCATGAGGCACCTGGCGGACCGAGGGGTAGTGGAGCTCGACTACGAAGACTCGCAGGGTGATCCGGCCGTTCGTTTCCCGAAGTCCGGTAGGGGAGAGGAGGCCGGCTTCGGCCTTCTCCACGATGCGGTCGCCAACCTCGGATCCGGTGGTTCGGTGGTGGCGCTGTCCGGACTCAAGAACGAGTTGCGAAAGCAAGACAGCAGCTTTTCCGAGAAGTCACTGGGCTACTCCGGCTTCCTCCAATTCGTCAAGGCCGCAGCGGCAAGTGGATACGTAGATCTTCTCTGGGACGACGAGACGGACGACTACGTGGTGTCGGCTCCGTAACTAGAACTCGACATTGCGTGGTGTACGCGGGAACGGGATGACGTCGCGGATGTTCTGCATCCCCGTGGTGAACTGAACGACCCGTTCGAGCCCCAGTCCGAAACCGGCATGTGGAGCGCTGCCGAAGCGGCGGAGGTCCAGGTACCACCAGTAGTGCTCTTCGTCCATGCCTTTGAGCCGCATGCTGTCGGCGAGGACGTCGAGCCGTTCCTCGCGCTGGCTGCCGCCGACGATCTCACCGATCCCGGGGACCAGTACGTCCATGGCAGCGACCGTTTTGCCGTCGTCGTTGCGCCGCATGTAGAAGGCCTTGAAATCGAAGGGGAAATCGATCACGATCACCGGCTTCTTGAACACCTTCTCGGTCAGATACCGCTCGTGTTCCGACTGCAGGTCTTCACCCCATGCGGCGGGGAACTCGAACGTCTCACCGGACTTCTCGAGGAGGTCGACAGCCTCGGTGTATGTGATCCGCTCGAAACTGCTGTTGGCCACCGATGTCAGCATGTCGAGCAGCCCCTCGTCGACCCACTGGTTGAAGAACTCGAGGTCTGTCTCGTTGTGGTCGAGCACATATCGCACGAGGTACTTCACGTAGTCCTCTGCGAGGTCGCTGTCGTCGTTGATGTCTGCGAACGCGATCTCTGGCTCAATCATCCAGAACTCGGCAAGATGCCGGCGGGTGTTTGAGTTCTCTGCCCGGAAGGTTGGGCCGAAGGTGTACACGCGGTCGACGGCAAGCGCGTAGGCCTCGGCGGTCAGCTGGCCGCTCACCGTCAAGAACGCAGCCTGTCCGAAGAAGTCTCGGGCGTAGTCCACTCCGCCGTCCTCGGCTCGCGGAGGCGACGCCGGATCAAGCGTGGTAACCCGGAACATCTCGCCGACACCTTCGGCGTCGCTCGCAGTGATCAACGGGGTGTGGAGGTAGAGGAAGTCGCGGTCCTGGTAGAACTGGTGGGTCGCATACGACAAGGCATTGCGGACTCGTGCCACGGCTCCAATGGTGTTGGTGCGGGGCCGGAGATGTGCGATCTCTCGCAAATGCTCGAAGGACACGCGCTTCTTCTGGAGGGGGTAGATCTCCGGATCGGCGAGACCGAACGGTTCAACCTCGGTGGCCTTGATCTCAACGCGTTGGCCTTTGCCCGGCGACTCGGTGAGCGTGCCCGTGACCCGGGCCGAGCTCCCAATGGTGAGGCTGAGGACATCAGATTCGTAGTTGGACAGCTCGGTGTCGGCGATCACCTGCAGGCCGGTCATCGTCGACCCGTCTGTGAGCTCGATGAACGAGAAGCCGCCCTTCGAGTCCCGTCGTGTTCTGACCCAACCGGCCACCGTGACGGTGGCGCCGAAGTCGTCTCGTTTGAGGACGTGTTTGATGAGGTCGCGCTGCATCTGAAGCTCCTTGACGAATCGAGACGATAGCTCCGGCGTGCTCATGAGGCAGACCGAGCGCGTCGCTGCCATCGGCTCGGCCCAGACAAAGGGACAGCTGTTTCCCATCGCTCAGCAGCCCACCATCTCTGAGCGAATGCCGAATTCCTTTTGCTTCAAGGGTTCCATCGAATTACACTCGTGTAACACACGGAGGGTTTTCATGGCGGTAGCAGTACAAGAACCGACGGTCACTGATGTTGATCGCGTGGCGGCGGCGACGCTCGACGTCTACGCCCGTCGATGTGATCTGGCCACCGAGATGCCGCTCGCAGAGCTCCTTTCGGTTCCGTCTGACCTTGGAGCGCTCCGCGCCGTGGTCGGCGCAGCCGACCGCATCGTCGAGATCGTTCTCGACGCCGATGTTGATGCCGCTGCCATCGCCCCGGCCGCCTGGACGCTCGCCACGAAGGGGTTCGCGACGGTCGTCCTTGTCGCCCTCGATCGTCTCGGCGAGGCACATGAAGGGCTGCGGGGCACACCCTGCCATCTCCAAGGCTGGTGGATGTCCGAGGACGGGGTCGCATTCGGCGCCTTCGAAACGGCTTGACGGGCTCGCTCAGAGGTCCGCGACAGTCCTAACCTCACAGCCATGCCGGTTCCCCTCTACACCCAGACGGTTATTGCCCTGGTCTGGGATTTCGACCGAACGCTCATCCCGGGGAACATGCAGGACCCCATATTCGAGAAGTACGACGTCGATCCCGCAGTCTTCTGGGCCGAGGTCGACGGCCTTGTCGAGTACTACCGGCGGCAGGGGATTCGGATCCAGCGGGACATCGCCTACCTCGGACACCTGCTGACCTACGTTCGCGAGGGCATCTTCGACGGTCTGACGAACGAGCGACTATTCGAGCTGGGCGCCGATCTGATTCCGGCCCCAGGCATGCCGGACTTCCTCGAGGAGACTCGGCAACGCGTCAAGGACATCCCCGAGTTCGCCGCCGAGGGAATTGCGGTCGAACACTACGTTGTGTCGACCGGGATTCTGCCGATGATCGAGGGCAGCGTGTTCGCGGATCACGTTGACGGCGTCTGGGCGAACACCCTCATCGAGACCCCGGCTCCGGCCGGCTACCTCGATCAGCTTCCCGTGGCGGCTGCCCCTTCACCGGTCACCCACCTGGGCTTCACGATCGACAACACCGCCAAAACCCGGGCGCTCTTCGAAATCAACAAGGGCATCAATCGGAACTCCGACGTTGACGTCAACGCCAGGATCGGGGAACAGGAGCGGCGGGTGCCGCTCCGCCACATGGTCTATGTCGCCGACGGTCCGTCCGACGTTCCGTGCTTCTCAATCCTCAACCAGAACGGCGGGAAGACGCTCGGTGTGTACACGCTCGATCCGGTCGACAACCACCGTCGTGTGAAGCAGCTCCAGGAGCAGGGACGGATCCAGGGGATGGCCGAGGCTGACTTTCGACCCGGCAAAGCCGCCTATCTGTGGCTGATGGACAGCATTGAGCAGATCGGATACGAGATCATCGAGGCCCGCCGTCAGGCGTTTGCGTCGATCCCGAAACCGCCGGGACACGCGTAGGCAGATCTGAGACCTGAGACCCGAGACGTGAGACCTGAGGCCCCTGGCGATCACCGGTCGCCGTCGGCGGTGGGCAGAGCCACTCCTGAAGTGCATGGTCGAGGCGGGCCTGAATGGCTGAAATACCGGACGAGGCTTCTACGACTACGGGTAGGCGCTAGGCATCGACGCGTCGCGCGCCGTTTGATTCCAGTACCCGCTGGAGCTGGTCCTTCATCACGAGCCCGGATGCGCGCCAGCGCTGCGTGGGCCGTGCCATCGTCCGCTTCGTGGTCCCCTGCGTCTTCTTGCGGGCCTTCTGCGACATCTTCTCCGGCGGTCGCGCAATCACGACGGTGGTGGGTGTCGAGCGTATCTTGTACGTCTCGATTGCGCCCGGAACCTTGCCGATGTCGGCCTTGACGACGTGGGCCGTCTCGCCGTATTCATGGGCCAGCTCGTTGACGATTCCGTCCATGACCTGACACGGCGCGCAGCCGACCTGGAAGAAGTTGATCAGCACTGGACGGCCGGAAGCAACCATCGGCTGGAGCTCGTTGAGGCGGTGGATCCTACGTGCCTTGGTTTTGCGTTTGAACATTGTCGTTCTCTCCGGTGCCCTCGTTGTCGAGGGCTGGGTCGGGGAAGTATGCCCGTTTGGTGCGCTAGTTGGGAGATCGTGCCGGTTTTGCCGGATGCTCGCATCGACCAGAATGGCCGCAACACGACTCGGGAGTGCACGATGGCGAAGATCCACGGTGGCCGGGCGATCGCACGAGCCCTGCGAAAGGAGGGTGTCGACACCGTGTTCGGTCTCACGGGCGGCCATATCCTTCCGATCATCGACGGCTGCGTCGAGGAAGGGATTCGTGTCGTCGACGTGCGCCATGAGCAGGCAGCAGCCCACGCCGCCGATGCCTATGCCCGCTTGACCGGTGGCCTCGGAGTTGCGCTCGCGACCGCGGGGCCAGGTGTCACCAACACCGTCACGGGCATCGCAAACGCGTGGTTCGCCAACAGCCCCGTGCTCCTCCTCGGCGGGCGGCACCTCACAACTGAGGATCTTCGCGGCGGCCTCCAGGAGATGGACCATCCCCGCATGTTCCATTCGATCACAAAGTGGGCGGGTACTGCCCATGAGACTGCGCGACTCCCGGAGTACATCGCAACAGCTTCCCGGCATGCGTTCTCGGGGCGCAGCGGACCGGTGTTCCTGGACATCCCTTGGGACGTGCAGGCAGGGATGGTCGAGGAGGATGCGATCGGGTGGCCGTCCGGCTATCGCTCCAATCGACCGGCAGGCCTTGACGACGATGCGCTCTTCGAAGTTGTCGATCTACTCAATGGGGCCGAACGCCCGGTCGTCTTTGCCGGTACCGGATACCGCTGGAGCCGCTACCGCGATCCGATTGGCGCGCTCAACGGGCTCGTCGACGCCATGCAGGCGCCCGTCTACCTGAACAGCCTCGCCCGCGGTTCGCTTCGCTGGGATCATCCCTTGCTCGGCAACCGGACCCGGTCCGACGCACTGCGGTCGGCGGACGTCGTACTCGCCCTCGGCGTGGATTGGGATTTCCGCACTGGGTACGGCGCCAAGGTCGCACCGGACGCTGCAGTGATTCAGATCGATGCCGAATCATCGAGAGTGGGCTGGAATCGGCCAGCCGAGGTCGGGGTGGTCGCCGATCCGGGTACTGTGGCCGCGCAGCTCGCCGACCGTGTTGAGGGAGGCAGTCGGGCAGATTGGCTCGAGCAGATTGCAGGGATCGAACGGAGGAAGCAGGCCGCTGCGGACGAACTCGCTGCCTCCGGCAGTGGGCCGGTCCACCCTGAGCGCTTCGCTCGCGAGGTCGCCGACTTCTTCGGCGACGACGCCATCGTTGCCGCGGATGGCGGGGACATCGTTTCGACCACGGCCAAGTGGCTCCGGACGAGCAGACCGAGTGGCCTCCTCGACCCAGGACCGTTCGGATGCCTCGGTGTCGGTGCCCCGTTCGCTCTCGCAGCCAAGGCGGTCGAACCCGAAACCCGGGCCGGCATCGTCTACGGCGATGGATCGTTCGGATTCAACGGGATGGAGTTCGACTCTCTGCTGCGCCATGAGATGCCGGTGGTCGGCGTCGTCGGGAACGACGGTGCGTGGAACAACATCAAGGCGATCCACCGCATGCTGTACCCCGACCGCATGGTCGCCTCCGACCTCGGAGTGCGGCGGTATGACCTCATGGTTGAGGGACTGGGAGGCTACGGCGAGTTCGTCGAAGACGCCTCGGAGCTTCGGCCGGCCCTCGAGCGCGCCCAGGACAGCGGGGTCCCGGCCCTCGTGAACGTCCACATCGCAGAGCAACTGAGGATCAGTAGCGCCTACGGCGGGTGAGGGCCGCGAGAACCAAGGCCAGCGACCTGATGCTCGTGGCCTACAGCAACACCAACGCGATTGCGCCGAACGCGACGCAATAGATCCCGAATGGGGCGAGGCCGGCTTTGGCAATCACGCGGAGAAGGAAGGCGATCGCCCAGTAGCCGGTGATTGCCGCTACCACCATGCCGACGATCGTTGCTGTTGTGATCCCCGAACCGTCGGAGATTGCTCGCGCCACAGAGAGAAGTCCGGCGCCCGCGATGACCGGTATGCCGAGCAGGAACGCAAATCGAGCAGCCTCGACGCGCTGCATTCCGCGCGCCAGTCCCGCCGAGATCGTCATGCCAGACCGCGACACTCCCGGGACGAGAGCGAACGACTGAGCGAGGCCGATGAGCCCGGCGTCGGTGGGCGTGAGGTCCTCGGTGGTCCGGCTACCCGGTCGGAGGAGCATCGTCCCGAGGAGGATGAGTCCGGTGACGATCAGCATGACTGCCACGACCGACGGCCGCTCGGTGAGTTCGTCGAGTTTGCTCTCGAACGCAAGGCCGAGGATCACCGCAGGAATTGTGCCGATGACGATGATCGTGATCATCCGCCGACCGGCTCGATCGAACCGGGCCATCGCCACGAGGTCCTTTCGGAAGTACACGAGCACGGCGAGCAATGTGCCGAGGTGGAGCATCGCCGACGTTGCGAGGTCGGGGCCATCCCGTCCCAGCAGGGCAGGGATGAGGACAAGGTGTCCGCTCGAGGAGATCGGAAGGAACTCGGTGAGTCCTTGGATTGCTCCCCACATCATGGCATTCAGCATTGGGAGGAGGTTAGGAGTGTCCTACGGCTCAAGAAGGATGACCAAGGTCCCTTCGCTTGCGGCGATGGCGATCAGGGTGGCCGCGGCGGGTGGCACGGCGGCCATCCCCGACTCCTCGAACGACATCAGGTCGTCACTTCCGGCTGTTACGACGATGCCATCGGTCTCGAAGCCCGAGGCGGGGTCGACGAGGCGAATCCGAGTCCCCGGCAGCGCGGTTGCGGGCAAAGACACGGGCACCGACCACCATCCTTCCGGGATCGTCGTGGCACCGGACACCGCGGACGGCACGATCGGTTCTCCGGCGGGGACGTCTCGGGCGGCGACCGGGTCGCTGAGATCGGGCAGTGCCATCGTTCCTTCGGGGACGCGACGCCATTCGACGTCGGCTTCGGTGATTGTGGCGCCGGCTGCGATCGCACTCGTCGCAAATGGGTAGAGGATGTCGCTGCTGCCCCTCAGATCCCAGAGGAACGCGACGACAACCACCGCGGCGGCGGCTGCCCATCGCAGGTAGGGGGGCCGGTTCAGCCAGAACACGAACCGAATGTATCGAGTCTCTGCAACCGATGGAAGGGGGTCGATCAATGACCCCTCTCCGCGGTCGCCTTACGCAAGCAGGGGGAATGGTGGGGGGCCTGCGTTCGGTTATCCGCGGAGAGGGATCTTTCCCATTGTTGCGCGTTGTGCGACGATGGGGAAGCTTCTTCGCTCCACCGGTCGCATAAACTTCTCTCAGTGGACGTTCTGATCCCTCTCGCGATTGCGTATCTCGTCGGCTCGATCGACTTCGGAGTCATCGTTCCGCGGGTCCTCGGCGTCGATATCTACAGCGTTGGGAGCGGCAATCCGGGTACCTCGAACGTCCTCCGCTCGCTCGGGAAGGGCCCGGCCGCGCTTGTTCTGTTGGGTGACGGAGCCAAGGGCGCCCTGGCGGCTGCGATCGGAACGGTATGGGCCGGGGCCGTCAGCAGCTTCATGTCCGCAGAGACGCTGGCGGTTGCGTGTGCATTCGCCGCCGTTGTCGGACACATTGCTCCAGTTTGGTACCGATTCCGTGGCGGCAAGGGTGTGGCGACGGCAATCGGGGCAGCGGTCTACCTGGCCCCGATCTTCGGCCTGATCCTTGCGGTGCTCTGGCTCATCGTGACACTCGTCTTCAAGGTGGCGTCGATCGCGTCGCTCGGAGCGATGGTCCTGTACGTTCCCGGCCTCGCACTCTCCGACTACCGCGGATGGGCGCTCGTTTGGGCCGCAGCGATCGCCGTACTGGTCATCATCCGCCACACTCCGAACATCCGCCTGCTCGCTGCCGGTTCGGAGAGAAAGGTCGCGGGATGATGCGGCACCTCGCCGATATGCAGGGCGAAGTTCTGGATCGCATGCCGCGGCTTGAGGCAGTCGAAGTTGCATTCGAGGAAGCCGTTGGTGCGGTGCTGGCCGAAAACGTCATCGCCCCGGAGAGTCTTCCGGGATTCGAAAACGCCGCGATGGACGGCTTCGCTGTTGTGGCTTCAGATGTCGATCGACCATCCGTCGAACTCGAAGTTGTTGACGATGTCGCCGCAGGATCGCTTCCCACGGCAACGGTCATGTCGGGCACGACCGCCAGGATTATGACGGGTGCGCCGATCCCTCCCGGTGCCGATGCCATCGTGCCGGTCGAGGTGACGGAGATGACCTCCGAAGGCCGAGTCCGCATTCTCGAGCCGGCAACGGTCGGCGACCATGTGCGGCCTGTGGGCGGAAGTGTGCGCGTCGGGTCCCTGGTGTTCGAAGCGGGCTTGCGGCTGCGGCCGCCCCACGTGTCGGTGTTGGCCTCGATGGGCGCTCTTCCGGTTGTCCGGCGGCGGCCGATTGTCGCCATGATGTCGACCGGAGACGAGTTGGTCCCACCCTCAACGAAGACGCTCGAACGGGGAGCGATTCGCGACTCGAACCGAACCCTGTTGCGGGGTCTGCTGACCGAACTCGGCTCAGAAGTCCGTGACTACGGGATCGTGGGAGACACGCCGGACTCGTTCGAGGCTGCGCTCGGTGAAGCCACCGATGTCGCAGACGTGGTGGTAACGAGCGGAGGTGTGTCGATGGGCGCCTACGACGTCGTCAAGCTCACGCTTCGCGAGCGAGGGACGGTGGACTTCCTGAAGATCGCCATGCAACCCGGGAAACCCCTCGGGTTCGGAACGGTGGACGAAACCCCGTTCTTCGGCCTTCCAGGAAATCCCGTCTCCGTGTTCGTCTCCTTTGAGCAGTTCATGCGGCCGGCCCTTCTGGCGATGATGGGCGCCGAGCTCCTCTTCCGCGACCGAGTCCCCGGGATCCTGGATGACGGGATCACTACGAATCCGGGGAAGGACGTCTTCGTTCGCGTCACGACCGATCGCGACGGCGACGGGAGATGGCATGCTCGCTCCTCGGGAGGTCAGTCATCCAACGTCCTCTCGGCGTTGGCGTTCGCCGATGCCCTCGCCGTCGTCCCGGTGGGTGTCGGTCGGGTCGAGCCGGGCAGTACGGTTGACTTGGAGATGATCCACTGGCCTGAAACGAGAACGCGCGAGGAGGCACTCGGTGACCGATGAACTCAGCCACATGGATGAGGCCGGAAACGTCAGGATGGTCGATGTCGGTCGCAAGGCGCCGACCGCACGCAGGGCTGTAGCCGAAGCGACGGTCCTTATGGATCGTGCTACTCGGGAGCGGTTGTTCGCCGATGACCTCCCGAAGGGCGATGCCGTCGCAACGGTCCGAATCGCAGCCATCCAGGGTGCCAAACGAACGTCATCGCTCATTCCGCTGTGCCATCCGCTCCCGATCGAATCCGTGTCGGTCAACATCGAGCCGACTACGGATGGTGCCGTCATCACCGTCACGGCAACCGTCACCGCGAAGACGGGAGTCGAGATGGAGGCCATGACCGGCGCGGCCGTCGGAGCCGTCGCCCTCTACGACATGATCAAAGGCGTCGATCGGGGTTCGCAGATCGGAGCCGTCCGGTTGCTGGAGAAGTCTGGCGGGCGGTCGGGGGAGTGGCGGCGTGAGTAATAGGACCGCCGCAGTTGTGACCGTGTCCGATCGCGTGTCTGCCGGCACCGCGGAGGACCGCTCGGGGCCGGCGGCCATCGCGCTGCTCGAGTCGGTCGACTTCGAAGTGGTCGAGTATCGCGTGATCCCCGACGGAATCGAATCGGTTGCCGGCGCGCTGACCGAGATTGTCGGCACGGTTGATCTCGTTCTGACCACCGGGGGCACCGGCCTCACGCCCCGGGACCTGACTCCGGAAGGCACCAAGTCCGTTCTCGAGCGCGAAGCACCGGGGCTCGCGGAGGCGATGCGTGCGGCAACCTTCGGCGAGAATCCGCATGGGATGCTCTCCCGCGGGGTTGCCGGTACGGCCGGAGCGACGCTCGTGGTGAATCTCCCGGGCTCCGTTCGCGGGGTTCAGGAGTCCCTTGCGGTGATCCTCCCGGCGCTCTCGCACGGAATTGAGTTGCTAGTACAGGAGTCTTCCGACCACAATACGTAGGTGGTCGGGCAGCAAAGATGCTTTGAAGCCGCGCGACACGAGCCTACGCTCGCTCGAACGGCGGAGTGCAACTGATGGGCATAATCTTTTTCATCCTCATCGCGGGGGCCTGGGCAGCGTTCTTGCTGCCCTCGTTCTTCGATCATCGGCGGGAGAACCCGAAGGCAAGTACTCGCGCGTTTGCGCGCTCGAAGGAGAAACTTGCCCACGTCACCGTTGCCCAAGTGGGAAGCCCCGCATACGCACAGCGGCATGCGCAGACGCGTCGCCAGCGGATCTTCATCGTCCTGCTCCTGACGGCGTTTGCCGCGCTGGTGATCGCCGTCCTGCAATCGAGCACGCTGTGGCTCGGAATCACGATCGTCGTCGATATGGCGGTCGGCGGATACGTGGCGATGATGCTCACTGCGAAGCAGCCCAAGGTTGTCCGCCGTGCACCCGTCGTCCCGATTCAGACGCCGGTCCGCGACGCACCGACCACGGCTGCCGACCTCAACGTAGAGTCGGCCCCGCCGACGGTCCGTGTCATCGCCGGCTGAGCCGGTGGACGTGCCTCGCCCCGACCTCACCGCCGTCGAGGCGGAGGTCCGCGCCGATCTTGATGAGAAGAACGCAGCCCGCGAGCTCGCACTGAAGAACTGCAGACTCATTATCCGCACTTCGGCCAATGCGATTCGGGCGCTGCATCGCGGTGAACGTGATCGTGCCGAAGAACTGCTTGCCGAGGCTCGGGCCCTGATCGACGAGGCCGAAGCACCCCTTGCCGACCATCAGGACATCTACCACGCCGGCTTCTTCTACGACGCGGTGAAGGAGTACGCGGAGGGTGTGCTCACCGGCGCTCTGCTCGCCGGAGAGAGGTTGCCTTTGCCCTCGGAGATAGGTGTCCATTCTGTTCCCTACCTGAAGGGGCTCGGGGAAGCGGTCGGGGAGCAACGCAGAAGGATGCTCGACCTCCTTCGCGCCGGTCGCATCGAGGAAGCCGAAGCAACGTTCGTGGCCATGGACGCGGTCCTCGACCTGCTGACGTCGCTCGACTACCCGGACGGCATGACGGCCGGCCTGCGGCGCACGACCGATGTGGCACGGTCACTCATCGAACGGAGTCGGTCCGACCTCACGACCGCCGTTGTTCAGGAGCGGCTTCGCTCCGAACTCGGCGGGGCCTGAGGCCTCGATCATCGACCTCGCCCTTCCGAAGGTTGGGTACCAGTGGAACCGGCCGCCTGATACACTCCCGAACCGTTCGGGGGTGTAGCTCAGTTCGGCAGAGCACTACGTTCGCAACGTAGGGGTCAGGGGTTCAAATCCCCTCACCTCCACAAGTCAGGAGTCCTTGCACAGCAAGGGCTCCTCGTCGTTTCGGGGTGGCTTGCCTACAGCTCCAGTCCGGGTTCCGTGCGCGTTCGGTGCGCGATCGCGTCGGCTATGAGCTGTTCGAGGCGGTCGGCGGCGATTTCGTCGAGTGGTTCGTAGAGGTGCCCGTAGATATCGAGCGTCGTCTTGATTGAGGAGTGTCCGAGCCGCGACTGCAACAGCTTGGGGTGGGTGTTGGCAGCGATGAGGAGCGCGGCATGGGTGTGTCGTAGGTCGTGAAACCGACATGGTTGGCCGACGGATGCTGCCACGGCGGGGAGCCAGAATCGTTGCCGGAAGCTGCGGCGTCGCAGCGGTCCCCCTTGCGGGGCGGTGAACACCCGTTCGGTGCGTCGGGTGGTGTGTTGGTCGAGGTGGGCGGCGAGGTCACCGGCAACAGCCTGGGGGAGGGTGATAGAGCGTTTCGATGCTGCTGTTTTGGGTTCGGTTTCGGTGATGATTCCGCGGACTTCGGCGAGCGAGCGTGTGATCGTCAGCCGACGCCGCCCGAGGTTGAGGTCTCGGGGTTGGAGGGCGGCGAGTTCACCGAACCGTGCTCCGGTGTAGCCGGCGGTGAGGACAAGGGAGCGGTAGCGGGTGTCGATGGTGTCTACGAGGTGGTGGAGTTCCTCGACGCTCAGGAAACGCTTCTCGACCTGGGAGCGCCGTGGGAGGTTCACTCCGGCACAGGGTGTTCGTTGGATGAGGGCGTCGTCGACCGCGGCGTTGAACGCCATCGACACCAACCCGTGGGCGAGTTGGATAGTCGCAGGCGCGTAGCCCTCCTCGGTGAGCTCACCGATCCAGTCCTGGATGTCGTGGCGGGTGATGTCACGGAGCCGCCGGGCACCGAAGTGGGGGAGGATGAGCGAGCGGAGGTACGTTTCGTCTCGTTCTCGGGTGGAGTCGCGAATGTGGAGCCGGGTCGCCATCCACCGGTCGCTCCATTCCGCAACGGTGAGGGTGCCGGCGTCGGGGTCGATCCAGTCACCGCGGTCGATTAGGGCGAGTTCCTGGCGCAACCACTTCTCGGCATCCTTGCGCCGATCAAACGTCCTTGAACGGGTCCGGCCCCCGGGTGTGCGGTACCGCGCCTGGTAGCGACCCGAGTGAGTTCTGCGGATCCACCCGGCCATCAGGCGCCGTCCTGGTGCCAGCGACATGTGGTTGAGTTCCACCTGTTCATGGGACGATCGTCGGATACAACCCTCTCACCAGAGTGTCACCAGAATGTCAGACCGCCGGGAACCGTTGATGCATAAGGGATCCCCGTGTCGCCATTGGGAGTTCGTGGAGGCTGGATTCTGGTCGGTGGCGCCTCGTTGGAGGGTTCCTGACACTCTGGTGAGAGGGCTGCTGACACTCTGGTGAGAGGGTTGGGGTGTCTATTGCCCGGTCATGGAGTACGAAACGCTCACCGGCCCCAATGGAGATCCCGTCGTCGAAGGAGGCTTTGTATGTCCCGTAGGTCCTTCATGGTCCGAACACGACGTCCAGTTCCTCTCTGAATCGTCCAGGACCCAGGCACAGGACCATCCTCCGCATCCGACTCACACCAACAGGCCAATGCAGTCCCACGATCGAGAAGCCCACATACGAATTCTGAGAACCACGACGGCCGCCGACGACCGCCACGATCCCGCGAACGAACGGTGCACTCCCGTCGCAACCGCGTTCGCGCGCCAACCCTGTCAAATCACACACGCACCTGCAACAAGTTGGTAGCGGGGCGTTGTGTTGACATTGGGGTCATGTCACGAGGCGGAACCGCACTTTGGGTGGGTTGGTGGCCGGGTGGTTCCACGGCC
>Ga0316196_10000197_pt1 | contig 20817 bp, 19 predicted proteins | sample Eddsed2cm_MG_FD_204938 | JGI IMG/M metagenome (GOLD analysis project Ga0316196, IMG submission 204938) | Coastal sediment microbial communities from Maine, United States - Eddy sediment 2 cm | ecosystem: Environmental > Aquatic > Marine > Coastal > Sediment | place: USA: Maine | collected... | reverse complement strand
TTTCCGGCCAGAAGGTATTTCATGTGATCATTGTGAAGAACCTGAAACCTTCCGTGTATGACGCCGACATCGTATTCAAAATTGTTGGTTGGCATCTCTATCTTTCGCGACCCGTTTTAACCGCTGACGCTACCGGTCGGAAACCCGCATCTGTGCACCTGAACCAGGCATGGAATCAGATGCTGATGACCTTGTCCGCCAATTGCATGGCCGTTACGATGTCGAGCATGTTGGTTGTTTCACCGACCTGTTTTCTTTCCAGCAGATTGAAGTGGTCGAGGCACGTGCCGCAGACAAGAATGCAGAGACCGGTTTCCTCGAATTCTTCCAGATCGGCCAGCACCTCGGAACCGTCAATGGTAAGTTTGACGCCGTTGTTGACAAATACCAGCCGCCACAACTCAGGACCCATTTCTTTGAGGGTTCTGATAAAGTTGACCATGAGCTTGAGCCCCAGCTCTTCGTCTCCAAAACCGATCCGGTCCGTGGCACACATGACCATAATCTTCTTCAGTTCGATGTTGCCCTCAGACTGAGGCTTCGGGGTTTCTTTTTTTTGCCGCGCAGCGGTGCACTTCCCGACGACGACATAATCGCCGCCCTGTTTTTCCAGAGCGGTTTCAAATCCCTGTGACTCGAGAAACCGTTTGACATTCTGCTGGGATGCGGCGGTGTCAACAACGACCCTGACCGCGTCCGCCTTTTCCTGCTCCACCACGGCCTTGGTTTGCAACACCGGCGCGGGGCAAGACAGACCGCGGGCATCGATTTCTTTCATATATCCTTCCTCACTATTTTAAAACGATCTTTTCCTTTGGCTCAGCGACGACCTCTCCAATGATCTTCGATTCCGTCGCATTTTTTTTCACCAGGCCGTCGAGCAATCGGTCTGCATTTTCTTCACCGATACAAATCAGCAGCCCCCCTGAGGTCTGGGGGTCGAAGAGAAGATCCGGGATCAGGGGGTCAATGCCGGTTGAGAACTCTACCAAAGCCCCCCGGAATTCCCTGTTCTTGAACGCGCCGGCCGGCAGCAGTCCGTACCCGGCGTATTCGATCGCTTCGGGCAGAATGGGAATATCCGCCACTCGTAAAACAACCCCGTACCCGGTCCCGACGACCATTTCCGCCAAGTGCCCCAGCAGACCGAATCCGGTCACATCGGTGCAGGCGTGTATCGGAAAACGTGCCATTACAGTTGCAGCGTCCCGGTTCAGAGTGGCCATCAGTCTGATCACTTTGTCGATCACGTCTGTCGATGCCAGACCGGCCTTTATGGCCGTGTTGATCACACCGGTACCCAGCGGTTTGGTCAGAACGAGCCGGTCACCCAGTTTCATGCCGCGCTTGGTCAGGACCTTCTTCGGATGGACGAATCCGGTCACCGATAGGCCGTATTTGAGCTCGCCGTCTTCGATGCTGTGGCCGCCGACCAGCGCGACGCCGGCCTCTTTCATTTTATCGAGGCCACCCGCGAGTATCCGCCGCAGGATGGAGAGGTCCATCTGCTTGAGTGGAAAACCAACCAGGTTCATGGCGGTTTTCGGCTCTCCTCCCATGGCGTAGATGTCGCTCAGCGCATTGGCTGCAGCAATCTGGCCAAACCAGTAAGGATCGTCCACGATCGGCGTGAAAAAATCGACGGTCTGGATCAATGCGAGGTCCCCGGAAATTTTATAGACCCCGGCATCGTCCGCCCGTTCCAGTCCGACAATCACGTTGGGGTCGGTCGGGATGTCAAGCCCGCAAAGTGCTCTGGCCAGGTCCCCTGGCGGCAGCTTGGACGCTCAGCCGGCGCCTTTCACGGTTTGGGTCAAGCGGAATTTCTTCGTTTCACTCATTATCCATCACCCTTTGCTCGGTTATTATTCCCTTTATTGAGAGGCAACAACTGATGGAATGTGTTTGGTGTTTAGTGTTATGTTTTTAGTCTCGTACACGTACGTTCATTCCAAACACCAAATACCAAACACAAAACACTATCCCTTAGATATCGACTCCAGCCGGCACCCAAGCGCCTTCACGATATCTTCCGGTGCCATCTTCAACATCACGCCCCGCTGACCCGCGTTGATGAGCACTTCCGCGTATTCTCGGATCCGCTTTTCCATAACGGACGGCAGCGCCTGTTTCGTGCCGAACGGGCTGATGCCGCCCACCAGGTATCCGGTCAGGCGCTCGGCCGTGGCGGTATCGGCCATGGCCGCGCGCTTTACTGCAAACACCTGAGCCAGCTGCTTCAAATCGAGTTGCCGGTCTCCGGGCAGCAGCGCCAGGCAGTAATTCCTCCCCCCCAGGTCGACGACCAGGGTCTTGACGGTCCGATCGAGTGGAAAACCGGTGGCGCGCGCCGCGAACGCGGCTCCTTTTTCTTCATGCTCAAATTTGACCAACTCGAACGAGACATCTTTCCGTTTGAGGTGCTGTATGGCCCGAGTGGACATGGACGCCCTCACGTCGTTCCTTCAAAGGGACAGGGCAGCTCGATCGCCCGAAAAACATGCAGTCGACCGCAGAATGGACAAGGCCTGTTGAGCGCCACCTTCGCGTCCAGCGTTCTGTTCCCGGCCGAATCGGTTGTAAAGCCGCGGTTGTCAACGATTCTGAAATCGGCGCTTTCGAAGAACCGATTTTCTTCCGGACAAACAAATAGAAACTCCATCGATAGAAACCCTCGGTTATGCGCTTCTCGAAATTTTAAATATAGCTTTCAATACCGGTAATGGGCAATGCCGTAATCCCGATGCCGCAGAATCCATAGTCGATTAATCGTTGACCCATATCCTTTATATATATGAAGCTCGGTCCAAGGTTGCGACGCCGCTGTGGTTCAGGGTTTTTGATCCGAATGTGAATTGGTGATTGAAGGGGGCAAGGGGAATCGAACCTCTTCCTCGTTTATCAGACGAGGCCGAAGGCTTTGGAAGACCACGGGATGCCCGTCACCGTGGCCCCTGGCTCGATCCAGTCGGTCAGGCTGAACCGTTTGGGAGGAATCTGAACCGGTCAGATACGTGCCCGTGTTTCGGCCTGACGCTGAGCGCAACACACCCGGCTTGCGATCGCTTCAACTCTCAGGTAAAGCCGAAATACTGATACATACTTGCAGTCCTGTTAAGGTGTTTGAATATAGAAGACCGAACCTAAATATGCGGTTTTTTCGGCGATGTCAATTCGATAATATTAATTGTTACGATTTTAAAATTGGAAATTTCTATAATGCACCTTCCACAAAGAGCCTTGATTTTATTCGGGTGTCTCAGACGGGGCGTTGATACCCTTCACTCTATGCCGGAAACAGTGATTCTGTCGGCAGTGAACTCAACTCTACCCCCGTTTAGTAAGTCACCCATGTGCCCCATTGGTTTTCCGGCGAAACGAAGCAGTGTACATATTGATTGAAAAAACGGGTTAAATAATGATATTAAATCAGTTTTTTTACAAACCGCATCAAAGTTCGGAAGAGACAAGGATGGAAAAAACCCTCTTAATTGTCAGCAATGATCGGCAGGAGCGGGATTCGATTACTGCCAGTGTTCGGAAAGGACACTATGAGCCGGTTTCCGCCGAAAGCGCCCTGGAAGGCATGGGCCGCTTCAGGGACTTTCACCCCTCCATAACCATTGTGAACTTCGATATGCCCGGTGGTCAGGAACTGATCGATAGTATCAGGTCCGAGAATCCGGCCGTGCAGATCATCGTCCTGTGCAAAGAACGGCGCCTGGATCTGGCAATAGGAGGGTTAAAAAACTCTACTGCCGATTTTCTCCTGCGGCCGGTTCAACCGGTCGCCCTGGACATGGCCCTGCGGCGGGCCGAAAACGTCCTGTCCCTTCAAGCCCGGCTCGAGCAGACGATGGACAACCTGTCGACGCTGTCTGCAAAAAGAGCCGCCGAGATGGTGGACACGGAAAGGTTCCTCGCCATCCGCCAAATCGTCGACCGGATGTCGGCCTTCATCGGCCAAGTCGCCAACGATGTTCACGGCGGCGTGAAATACTTCAACGAGTTGCCGTATTTCGTATCCATCCACAGCCCGGACTGCATGGTTCTGGCGGCCAACCCCACCTACATCCGCAATCTCGGATATCGCATTCACGGCAACAGCTGGGAAATATACAGCGGTAAGCGGGCCACCCGCGAAAACTGCCCGGTGGCCCGCACCATTCGGAATGAGGATATCATGGAAACGCGGGCCCTGGTGCGTTATAAAAGCGGCGCCAAGGTACCTGTGGTTGTTCATACAGCCCCGATTTTCAACGACGACGGTGAAGTGGTTCTCGTGCTGGAAATTTTTGCCGGCAGCAAGGAGATCGAGCGGCTGGCCGAAGAAGTCCGCACAACCCAGCAACGTTACCAACTGCTCTTCGATTCGGTCCCGATCCAAATCGTCGTGGTGGACCCCCACTTGCGCATTACCGCCATCAACCGTCGCTTCAAGGAAGATTTCGGCCGGCCGGTCGGCCAGAATTTCTTCGATGTCCTCAGGCCCGGCAGATTCCCGGCCTTCAGAGACCCCATCACCCAGACAATTAAAGACGGATTGCCGCACCAGGGTGAACTGGTCCTGACCGATCGTCATGGTGTGCAGTATAACATGATGGCCGGCACGGCACCGATAAAAACCCTGGCCGGCAAGCTCTTCCAGATACTGATCACATTCACCGATGTAACGCGGCTAAGGCAACTGAAGGACAATCTATCATCGCTTGGAATGATGATCGGCACCATCTCACATGACTTGAAAGGCTGCCTCACCGGACTGGATGCCGGTCTCTACCTGATCGATACCGGTTTCTACCGCGACCAGCCCGGCCGGATTGAAGAAGGATTGGAAGTGGCCAAGCTAATGGTGGAGCGCGTTCGCAAACAGGTCCAGAATATCCTTTTCTATACGAAGGAAAGAAAGCTGGTGATCCAACTGACGAATGTCGAACAATTCGCCACCGACGTCGCGGCCAACGTTGATCAGCGAATCCGCGGAGCCAATATCACCTTTTTCTGCGAATTCGAACCCGACCTCGGTGAGATCGAAATCGATCCGGACCTGGTGCGTTCAACCCTGATCAATATCCTCGAAAACGCCATGGAGGCCTGCATCGAGGATCGATCCGACAAAACCTACCAGATCACGTTCCGAGTCAGTCGCAAAGACAACGATGTTCAATTTGATGTCATCGACAACGGCAGCGGAATGAATGAGAACCAGATTAAAAATATGTTCACCATGTTCTACACCACCAAGGGCAGCAAGGGCACTGGGCTGGGACTGTTTATCGCCAACAAGACCGTCCGGAAACATGGCGGCCGCATCACCGTCGACTCCCTACCCGGTCTGGGAACGACCTTTTATATTCGACTGCCCCGTCGGGTTCCAAGCGCCGCTTGATGACATCGGTCGTCGGCATCTGCATAGCTGTCCTTCTCAAGTTCGTGGTACTGCCGGCTGAAAGCCGCGAAGGAGTTCATTGTGTATGTACCGATGCGATGGGATACGGCCCGCTAACCGTCGCAACCTAATGGGCTTGCTACAATCGAACCAACCGCCGGCTCTTTCAGAAGGATAAAAACACACCAAAAAGACCATAAAAACTGGAAGAGGCGTAATTATTAAGTTTTGTCTCGACCACATTTGATCAATTGATTGCCTCTATTTAGCCCAGCAAAGCGCATTTTCACCAATTTCTTCTCGTAGAACCTTATTTTATGGGCATTTAGATGTTGACTTTGCTTTCAAATTGTAGTAAATTCCTTGAAACATTGGGTTTATAGGGCATAAACCTGGAACCAACAAAAGGGGGAAACAGATGACAAAGGCAGAACTGATCGAAAAGATGGCAAAGGAAGCCGACATTTCCAAAGTGGCGGCGGGCAAAGCGCTCGATTCATTCGTGGACGGCGTCACCAAAACGTTGAAGAAAAAAGACGGTAGGGTAACGTTGGTTGGTTTTGGTACCTTCCAGAAATCGCGCCGCAAAGCCCGTAAAGGCCGCAATCCGCAAACAGGCGAAATGCTTAAAATCAAGGCCCGCAACGTCGTCAAATTCAAGCCTGGAAAGAAACTAAGAGACGCCGTATAACAAAAGCGACAACCGGCGTCGACACCGCAATTAAAGGCAGTTACTTCTCAAAGCAAAGGGGAGCGCTGCCTTTTTTATTTCCCCATTCCCTGCGGCGAAATCAAGGTACGGTCTCTTCGATAGCCGGGCGCTTCGATTTCTGCGGAGCATTGACCGGAGCCTCCTTGAGAGTTACCGCCACTTCCTGGGGGACGACACTGTCGATGGCGATTCCCAGCGGAAGGTCAACGTCACGTCGTGACAACCGAATCATGTGCTTGCCTGCGCTCAGAGAAGACAAATCCAGTTCGACGCGGACGTCCTGTTGCCTCAAGGCATCGACGAACATCCGGTTGCCGGTGAGATTCAAGCGGACCGTTTCAGGGGTGCTTGCCACCAGTACCAGGTTTGCCGGCTGTTTCACTGTCCGCACCGGAGCGGTAATCGATGTATTGATATTTTGTTGACTGGCCAGAATCATCCAAGTCAGTGCAACCAACACAAACGCAGCCAGCTTGGTTTTCCAATTCCGACGCAGCAGAGACAGGAAGAAATTCCGCGACAGATGCCCTATTCGCTCGGGCATCCCGAGCAGTTGCTTCAACTGTGTTGCCAGAAGCTCTGGTTCATGCCACACCGTGTATTGTCCGTTGACGATAGTGGTCACTTCCGAACGTTCTTCGGAAACCACCAGGCAAACAGCGTCCGTCAACTCGGAAATACCGAAAGCCGCTCGATGACGGGTTCCGAATTCTGCAGGCAGATCCTGCCTTTCAGACAACGGCAGGATGCAACTCATCTGCGCCAACCGTCCGCCGGTGATGAGAACCGCACCGTCATGGGTGGGGGAATGGTGATTGAAAATGCTTTTGATCAGCGCCGGGACGGGAAGAGCGGTTATCGTCTGGCCGGAGTGTATGTACTCAGACGGATTATCATCGCGGGCCAGAACGATAAGAGAACCGGTTTTGCTATGGGCCAGATCGAAGGCCACCTGCGCGATCTCGTCGGCGAGCACACCGCTGAAATCGCGCCTGCGTGACTGCAAATAGCGCAGCGGACTCACCTTTTCCAGGACCTGCTTGATTTCGGACTGAAACAGAATCACCAGCAGGATGAGCAGTACTTGCCACAGGACCTGAAAAACCAGGGTGATTAAAAACAAACCCCAGAACCGGGCCACCGAATAAACGGCCCCCAAAACAGCCAGGCCGATGAGGACCCGCAAGGCACTGGTTTCTCTGAACCAGTTGTAAAGCTGATAGGCAACAATGGTCAGAAAAAGGATGTCGAGGATATCGCGCCAGGTCGGAACGGGAATATCGAGCAACATCATGAACGTTCTCCCTTACCCGGCTGAAGCGTGAAGATGAAAACCGGTCTGTACTGACAGGCCCGAGCGCTCTATTCCGGGGCGCTTGGATCGTATGGTTTTCCGCACTCGGTACAGCGTCCATCCGGACCGATCACTCCGATGCAGTTACCGTCACTGCAAAGGACGCGCCGGTCCCAATCACTATCATCGAAGGTGGAATCGTCGGGGACATCATCCGCTGGTTCCGGGGCCGACTCATTTGCCACTGATTTTTCTTCGGGTTTATCGGCCGCCGGTAAAGTGGCCGATGCCTCCGAATTGCGCGATTCGCCCTCCGGAAGCTCGCCTTCATAAGGCTTCCCGCACTCCTTGCAGCGACCGTCAGGACCGATCACTCCGATGCAGTTGCCGTCGCTGCAAAGGATGCGCCGATCCCAATGGCTGTCATCAGGCGCTGTCTCCGCTTCAAAGGGCTCGGGTCGTTCTTCGCTCATGGGCCTGCCTCCGGATTCGACACTGGTTTTTGTGGAAAAGGATTATTTATGGCCTGTCACAATTTAACACTTAGAACCTCCAAACTCAACAGCATATTCATGCCATTTGAACGGCAAAGAATTCAAAATAATAGAAAAGCTCAGCTGGTTGAAAAATGTCAAAAAGCGATTAAGTTACGAAGGCGAAAGTTTTAAATCCACAAGGATATTCCCATGACAAATAAAATCATTAGCCTGGAAGATCAGGAAGGTCCATTTCGAGTCATGCTCCAAAGAGTCATACGGATGGTACCGGATAAGGACAAATCGGATAAAAACCTACAGCGGCTGCTGGCATTTCGCCTGAAAATCGACGGTGAGGCCGCAACCAGCGAATACCTTGTTCGCAAGATCAGAGAGATCATCCAGTGCTCCTATACGGGAAGCTTCTATGAGTTTATCAAAAACGACGCCGTCAAGAAAGAGTGCGGTTCACACCTGACGATGCCTTGAAAGGAGGCGCGCAGATGCACTACGAAGGCAATATTATCCGGCCGCCGAGCGAAGCCAACAGCATTCTCTTACAGGTCACTGTCGGTTGCTCGCGCAACAAGTGTACCTTCTGCGGAACTTACCGCGGAGAGCGGTTCCGGATCAAAACCGATGATGTCATTATGGACGACATCGCCTTTGCGGCGCAGTATTGCCGGCAACAACGCCGCGTGTTCCTTTGTGACGGCGATGCTTTGATCCTTCCGCACTATCGGCTCCTCGGCATCCTGCAAGAAATCGAGAAGCAGCTGCCCTGGGTGACGCGGGTGGGACTTTACGCCAATGCCAAAAGCCTGAAGATGAAGCGCATCGAAGAGCTGGAGGAGCTCAAGGCGCACGGCCTTGGAATCGCCTATATGGGCCTTGAAACCGGGGATGACGTTACCCTTAAGAAAATCAACAAGGGCGCCACCGCCGCACAGATGATCGATATGGGCCGCAAGGCACGAACCGCCGGTTTGAAGATTTCGATCACGGTCCTGCTCGGCATCGCCGGCCGTGAACGCTCCGCAATCCATGCCCGTGAAACCGGACGGGTTTTAACGGCCATCGATCCGGAATACGTCGGTGCCCTCAGTCTCATGCTGATACCCGGCACACCGCTGTGCCATGATTTCGAAGCCGGTCGTTTCGAGATGCTCGAACCGGTGGAAATGCTGCAGGAGTTGCGAACCATGATAGAGCACACCCACCTGAGCCGAGGTCTGTTTCACGCCAACCATGCATCCAACTATCTTCCGATCAGGGCCCGACTGCCGCGGGACCGCCAAGCCACGCTGAAACTGATCGATGACGCCCTGGCCGGCAGAATAAAGCTGAAGCCGGAATACCTGCGGGCACTGTAGAATAACCATCAATTCGCTTGCCTTGGACGGTGGTTGAATGATAAAAGCCGTTCGGACATTAGCCACCGAAGGAGGGATTCTAAAAGATGGATGAAGCTCTGAAAACGCGCCGGTTGGACATCGACGCGTTGTGTGTCAATACCGCACGGACGCTTGCGATAGATGCGATTCAGAAGGCCAATTCAGGACACCCCGGCGCTCCGATGGGGCTTGCTCCGGCCGCCTATGTGCTGTTCACCCGTATCCTGAAACACAATCCCAAAAACCCGGACTGGCTCGACAGAGATCGCTTCGTCCTTTCCGGCGGCCATGCCTCGATGCTCCTCTACAGCCTGCTTTACTTGACCGGCTACGGCCTGAGCCTCGATGACATGAAATCTTTTCGCCAGATGGGCAGCAGGACGCCCGGCCATCCTGAATTCGGGCTGACCCCCGGCGTCGAGACGACCACCGGCCCGCTAGGCCAGGGATTCGCGAATGCCGTGGGCATGGCGGTCACCGAGCGTCACCTGGCGGCCGTTTTCAACCGCAAGGAGGCGGAAATTGTCGACCACAACATATATGTGATGTGTGGTGACGGAGACATGATGGAAGGAATCACCTCCGAAGCTGCCTCACTGGCGGGCCACCTGGGATTGTCCAAGTTGATCTGTATTTACGACGACAACCGCATCTCCATCGAGGGCAGCACGGCGATCACGTTTACCGAAGACGTTGCCCGGCGCTTCAAAGCGTATAACTGGCAAGTGCTCACCGTCAGCGACGGCAATGACCTTGCGGCCATCGAAACAGCGCTGCGGAAAGCCGGAGACGAAACCACGCAGCCCTCCCTGATCGTCTTGCGGACGGAAATCGCCTACGGCAGCCCGAACAAACAGGGGTCGGCCGAGGCTCACGGCGCCCCCCTGGGTGCCGCCGAGGTTTGCCTGACCAAAGAATGTCTGGGATGTTCGAAAGACGAAGAGTTTTGCGTTCCCAATGAAGTCCTCGAAAAATGTCGTGAGTGCATCGCTAAAGGAGAGCAAGCCGAAGAAGAGTGGCAGAATAAATTCAGGAGCTATACCAAGACTTATCCCGACCTGGCCGCCCGGTGGGTGAACGCCGTCAGCGGTTTTATCCCCGACGGCTGGGACGCCGGTCTGCCGAATTTTTCACCTTCGGAAGGCCCTCTTGCCACGCGGGCGGCCTCCGGCCGGGTATTGAACGCTGTTGCCGAAGTCCTGCCGACCCTTGTCGGTGGCTCCGCCGACCTGGCGCCTTCGAACAAAACCTTTATCGACGCCGCACCCGAATTTCAAAAAAATGTCGGCGGTGGGCGCAACATTCGCTTCGGGGTGCGGGAACACGCCATGGGCGGCATTTTAAACGGTATGTTCCTCCACAACGGCGTCCGACCGTATGGGGGAACTTTTCTGGTTTTCGCCGACTACATGCGACCGGCCATTCGCCTGGCAAGTTTGATGAACCTGTCGGTGATCTACATCTTCACCCACGACAGCGTCGCCGTCGGAGAAGACGGACCGACCCACCAACCGATCGAACACCTGACTTCCCTGCGGATCATTCCCCGTCTGACGGTCATCCGGCCGGCCGATGCCTCAGAGACAACCGAAGCATGGCGCCAGGCCATCACCACAACCGGCCCGGTCGCGCTGATTCTGAGTCGACAGAAGCTACCCGTATTGGACCGCTCGCGCTACGCTCCGGCCAAAGGTCTGAAAAACGGGGCCTACATCCTTTCCGACGCAGCGGTACACCCCGACCTCATCTTGATCGCGTCAGGCTCTGAAGTTCACCTGGCCCTGGCCGCTCAGGAAGCCTTGGCAGCAGAGAGCACCGCAACCCGGGTCGTCAGCATGCCCAGTTGGGAATTGTTCGAAAAAATGCCGACCAGCTACAAAGAGCGTGTCTTGCCGCACGAGGTTAAGCGGCGCATTGCGGTCGAGGCCGGACACCCCATCGGCTGGGAACGTTACGTGGGCAGCGAGGGCAAGGTAATCGGAATTAGCGCCTTCGGCACATCGGCCCCGGGTGCGGCGGTGATGGAGAAGTTCGGGATGAGCGCTGACAACATCGTTCAGGAAGCCAAGCAATTGATGACGTAAAATTCGGGAGAATTCTCCAATGGATTTTAAAATAATGTTGCTGACGTTCGGCATGGTTTTTCTGGCTGAACTCGGAGATAAAACCCAGCTGGCCACTGTTTGCCTGTCCGCGGACTGTGATCCCAAGTTTTCGGTTTTCATCGGATCTGCGGCCGCTCTGGTCCTCAGCGCATCGATCGCCGTATTTTTTGGCGGTGCCATCAGCCGGCTGATTCCTGCGCACTACATAAAAATCGGTGCCGGCGTCTTTTTTCTGGTTGCAGGCGTGTTGACCCTAATATCCGCGGTGCGCGCCATGCATTCATGATCAGCGCCTGATTTCGATGGTGTCGCCCCGCATAAGACGTCTCGGCAACCCGCTTCTTTCCTGATATCGGCAGCCCCATGCAAAAATATTTAAGACTTCTTTTGATCACCGTCGGCGTGCTCATGAGCACCTTCGCTCTGGCTGCCGGCCCCGATAGCCCTGCCGATGAGGACGGATATCCCTCGCTGCTAAAAAGCATTCAATTTAAAGGGCCGATCGACTTTTGCGGCGAATCGGTACCTCTGGAGAACCAGGAGGTTCGCGAACGTCTCGAAAAGGAAATGCTCCTAACGGTGGCTGACCGTCCCCAAGTTATTCTCTGGCTCAAACGGTCGCATCGTTTCATGCCGCTGATTGAAAAAGAACTTGCTGCGAACGGACTGCCGGAGGATCTGAAATACGTCGCCATCGCCGAAAGTGCGTTGCGACCGCACGCCGGATCGACAGCCGGTGCAATCGGGTTCTGGCAGTTCATGCAAACCACCGGCCGTAAATACGGCCTGTCGGTCAACGCCGCTATCGATGAGCGGCGCAGCATCTATAAATCGACCCGGGCTGCAATCGCCTATTTTAAATTTCTCCATGAAGAATTTCAGTCATGGACACTTGCCGCTGCGGCTTACAACATGGGCGAAGAAGGCCTAAAGTCCGAAATGCTGCTCCAGGAAGTGAACGAATACTACCGTCTGTATCTGCCCCTTGAAACCCAACGCTACATTCCCCGCATCATTTCGGCCAAACTCATTTTGTTGAACCCCGAGAAGTACGGATTCAAACTGATCGAGGACGATTATTACCCGCCGTACGAATTTGATGAAATCATTGTCCGGTGTGACCAGAGGACGCCGATACGACTCGTCGCGCAGGCTGCGGGCACCTATTTTAAACAGATAAAAGACCTGAATCCGGATATTCGCGGCCACTACCTGCCAGCCGGTAGCCACGCGATTCTAATCCCAAAGGGTTCAGGTGACGGATTCAAGGAGCGCTTTGACAAAGCAGTTGCCGGGTGGCAAAAAAATCCCGACAAACATGTTTACACTGTCAAGGCCGGAGACAACCTTTCGAGCATCGCCGAACGCTTTCAGGTACCCCTGCGGGCCCTCTTGATTTGGAACGACCTAAAAAGCAGGCATCACATACATCCCGGCGATCGGCTGATTATTTACAAGGTGGTTGAAGCAGCGATAGAAACCAACCATGATTAGTAAAAAATAATCTCAAAAGATCGCGAGTTCACAGACTTGAACGAAATGGCTCGCTTTTCGCCTTGCCTATTGCCTTGCGGTAGGCTCGTGGCAAGAAATAATTGGGGAGAAATTGCGCCGTATTTTGGTTCGCTTGTAAAACACTTCCGCCGGGATATTGTGGGAATATTTGCCCACGGATGTGACGCGCCAACTATGCAAGCAGGATATGTAATTGTTTTTATCTAGGCCCGAAATCCTACATAGGTTTAATACCTGAGACGATTTAGGGCTTACCCGGCAGAACTATTCGGTTCTTGCCGCTTTCGGGGTTGGCTCTAAAAAAAATGGCGGTGTGGCCGACCTGGCCCACCAGCTCAGCCGCCGTCCGCTGACCGAAAGCGGCGATGATATCGTTTTTCTGGTTTTTTTCCTTAAAGGCGATAAACTTGACTTTTACCAACTCGTGCTTTTTCAGCGCCGCATCCGCGTTCTGGGCTACCGGTTCGGTCAGCCCGCTCTGGCCGATAAACACCACCGGTTTAAGACCGTGGGCGAGGCCTTTGAGATATTTTTTCTGGTATCCAGTCAGCATGATCATTAACTCCGTTAACCCTTTTGCATCGCAACCCCTCCCGATATTGATTCCGGGTCGTGTTATAAAGACTGTGTAAAATAAGGTGTCCATCGAATTCGTCAAGTCGAGTGTTGTCCATAAGACTGGCAGATAAAATCGGGCGGGAGACTCTCAGGATACATTTGGAGAAAAGGCGTTTTTTTTGTTAGTGTCACGGTAAGAAATAATTCCACAAGATTGCGCCGGATTTGGGTTCGTCTACAAGGCACATCCAGCGGCGCATATCAAGATACGGGTCGGTGGATGTAACGCAGTAGACGACCCAAAAGACAAGCAAGATGTGGAATACTTTCTTGCTGGGGCCCTTAGGTGTCTTGAAGCGTGTCGATCCCGGTGGTTTTCGAATGAGGATATGGGCTGAAACAGATGAACCCTAATGGTCGATCGGCATAAAAAAACAGTTCGGTTGAGCCGCCGACCGACCTCTTGTCAGGGGAAGCCATCCGAACTGTTTGGGGGGGAGGACATGTGTGAGCTTCTGTTGTCAAACATGCCCGGGACCTTTGTCCCTTATGTTGAAATTTGGGCCTCCGGAATGCCGTTGTTCTCAAACGATGCATAGCTGGGTTTGCTTTAAATGCCCGCCGGGAAGATGCACGCACACTCGAGAAGCCACAAACTTATTTGTTTTTAAAGAGCTGTGAGCCGTTGATCATCTTATTCGGCCTTGGCTTGTTTATATACAACAAATATGCCAAGTAATACAAAAATATACTTAATTAATAATACCGGCAAGTTATGTAAAAACCGTCGGATTTTATGGCACAGAATCCCCAAAAACTGACAAAAAGCGTCAATTTTTCTGCCAAAAAACGTCAATTAAATGGATTTGATTATCCATGCGGTATCAGCGGACTGATATCAATCAACGGCACACGTCGCCGATCATAATTCCAAACTATTGATATGAGTTTAGTAATATTGTTTCAGGTAGTTACGATTACAATTGGGAGTGGAGCGACTCGGCAGACCATAATCGTCTGAGTGACAAATTTTGTCAGACTGAATGCCAAAGGAGTCGGAGCGTCAGTCGGTCAGGCCCGCAGAACCGATGTGTCGAAGAAACAGATTCGAGAATAGCATATAATAAACCGAACGGGGATGGAAGGAGATCGTAATTACCAGCTGATGTTGGTTGAAGATGCCTCTATTTTAATGCCCCGGCAAGAAATCATTACTCAGCTTGCCTTCTTTCTGGCCCGGGGAGACCAGTAACGAACCGGTCCGACATCGACATGAACGAAATTGTCGCGCGGGTAATACCCGACACCACCGCCTTTTATGACAGTGGCAACTTTGCGCAGAGAAGCCAGGTGACCGTCTGGCAAGCGGATGTCGGCAGCTTGCCCTTTTAAATGATAACTGTTGCGGGCCGCATTTCTCCCGCTCTTGCGCAACAGTTCATTCGATTTCCGACAACGATAGCCCGAAACGACGTGAAAAGGTTCGTCGAGTCCGATTTGAATTTTAATAGTGTGTAAAAGATTAATGAGGCCGAGGTCGATCGATTTCACTTCGCCTGTCCGATGATCCCGCATGATGTGATCAATCTTTTCAAGGGCATCCGGCACATATTGTCCATTGAACCAATAGGTTGAGGTAAGGGTTTCTTCGGTTACGGGGTTGTATAGCCAAAGCGTCCTGTCTTGTGTGGTAAAATCCGGAATGGAGGCCAATGCACGAAAAGGGACGAATGCGGTGAGCCCGGAAAATATCGTCATTTTGATGAAGCGCCGCCGAACCGAGTCAATTTCCTTGATGGTTTTAGCTGGTGGAATGGCCATTCAAGATGCTCCTGTATGATCGACAGATGATGATGTGGATGTGGTATGTGTCGCCGACAAAAGAGCCAATTACACTACATTTATTTAACGGGTCGTTCGAGTATTGTTCGAAATCAGGAAGCAACAGAAAATGAAGGATCTCAATAGTTGAAAATTTGGTTATTACTAAACTAGTGGGCAAATATGTCAAGATTTTTTTGCGTGGATGCATCTGATTCAGGATGCTGTGTGCATTAATAACGCAATGTCACCGCATAATGTTTTGAATTCGGCCCTCACCGTTTTTGCTTTTACATTTCTTACCGTCGCCTCCTTAATAAAAAACGTTTTCCGATTGTCGCTGAATTCAAACGTAATGACGATGTTTTCATCGGTTTCGAGAGTTTCGCTTTTTCCGGTGTCGAATTTAACACCCGATCGGGAAAGATCTTTAACTGTGATCGCAGAGCTTTCGGGTTTTCCCTTTATTCTTTCGTGAAGAACACTTCCTTTTGCGTCAAAAAAGTGTCTCTCGAATTTTCGCCTTTCCATAATGACATTTGAGGTGTATCCGCACTTACACTTGGAAACAAAATTTCCGGCGTTGGATCTTTTAAAAAATTTTGCGACGTTTATGACTTTTTGAAAGCCGCATCGAGGGCATTCAATTAGGGTTTGATTGTCTTGCGTCAAAGCAGTTTTCGTTGAATTTTGTTCCATATCACTTTGAACTTTCAATATGTCGCGCGTTTCTGTGAATTGGACAACCTAATTTAAGCATCGGGATCATTATGGCGGCGCTGGGCTCTGTCGATCCTTATAAACCGTTTGGAAGCGCAATTATATCTGGATTAACCCTTTTAAAATAATAGTGAATTTACGATTTTTTATATTTTTACCGCATCCGTGCCCAAAAAGTCAAACTCAAAGTCGGCCGGGCTTGACGCCGTGAACAGGCCTGTAAGGTGAGGCACTCAAACCGTTTCGGCGCAAAATTCCTTGTGTATGGGTCGCGGTTTTTATATGTACTTAGGTTGAACGGTTTCCCGCCCAGGCGGGATTCAACGTTCTGGGTTGAAACGCCCTTAAACAGCTCATATCTAAATAATTCTGGCTTCATTGTGTTTATAAAACCGTTTCTGACCGGACACTATGAAGGTTTGAACTTAAAAGGGACGATGTAAAATTATTGATATGGCAAATTCAATCATTACCTCAACAGGCAGTTATCTTCCATCCGAGATAATACCCAACGAGTTCTTTCTCCGCAACGAATTCTATGGGTCTGACGGCTATAAATTCAGCCGCCCCAACGCCGATATCATTAAAAAGCTCTTTGAAATTACAGGCATTAAGGAAAGGCGCTATGTGACCGAAGAGCTTTCGACCTCGGACATTTCCTTCTTGGCCGCAGAGCAGGCACTGGAGGGTTTGGACAGGGAAAGCCTCGACTATATCATCGTAGCTCAAAATTTTGGAGACATGCAGGCGGACAACATCAGAACGGACATGGTCCCCACGATTGCCTCGCGAGTGAAACACAAGCTGAAAATCAAGAATCCGTACACCATCGCCTTCGACATTCCCTTCGGATGCCCGGGTTGGCTGCAGGCGATGATCACGGCCGACTACATCATCAAATCGGGTGATGCACAACGGATCCTCGTGATTGGTGCTGAAATTTTGTCACGCGTCTCTGATCCGCATGATGTTGACAGCATGATCTACGGCGACGGTGCCGGTGCGACCCTGCTCGAGGCCACCGATCGAGATGCGGGCATCCTCTCGCATGTCTCCCGTTCGGATACTCATGACAATGCCTATCTTTTGTTTCTCGGAAAATCATACAATCGTCAACACAACAGTGATGACCTTTACATCAAGATGCACGGGCATGAAATTTACAAATATGCCGTGCGTACCGTGCCGGAAGTTGTCCGAAAAAATCTCGATAAAGCCGGACTCGGCATCGAGGACATCAAGAAAATTCTGATCCACCAGGCGAATGAAAAGATGGACGAGGCGATCGTCAAAAGGCTTTTCAAACTGTACAGCAAAGAAGAGGTTCCTGCCGGGATCATGCCCATGATGATTTCCTGGACCGGCAACAGTTCGGTCGCTACGCTGCCGACGTTGTTGGACTTGATCCGACGCGGCAAGCTCGACAGTCACAAACTGAATTCAGGAGACATTATCGTCTTTGCCTCCGTCGGCGCAGGAATGAATATAAATTCAATGGTCTACCGCATGCCTTGAAACGGTAAAACCGATGCCCTGTTTGAATTCCGTTCCATAGGTCAAATCGTGTATTCGAATTTGCCGCTTTCACCAGCATTTATCTTGTTCAGAGCGCCTATCGCCTGATCCATTCCGCCGCAATTATTCAGCGAGCCCATAGATTCACATCTCCCCAGCATCCTGCGACGCCGGCAGCACTTTTTCGATGCCTGCAGTATGGGCACCGCCTTCTCACCCCAATTTTGTTTCTTTACGGTTGACATCATCGGTTGCTGCAAGTAGCCAAAAATTTTAAATGGCAAGACGCCGTTTAACAATTGACATACTTATTGCGAGAATGTATGTAGTGCCATTATATCGCCGTACTACACAACATATTGTGTTAGGGTTCTTATTTTTGGAGGAGGAATGATTCATGGTTGACTTGTCCCGCGAATTTATCCGTGACCACCTGGCGGATTCCGCCGTCATTTTCCAGAGAGGGGTCCACCTGTTTGAACACGGCTCCTTCGTGTTGAAGCAAGCCGATATGGACAAGGGCTGGTTTGCCTACGAAATGGATGGAAACTACGGGGATTACACCATCCGGATCCAACTTGCCGACGACAAGCTGGAGACCTCGTGTGATTGTCCCTATCCGGGCATCGGCTGCAAGCATACCGTGGCGGCCCTGCTCGATACTCGGGGTGTGGTCCAGCGCTGGCGGCAAACATCCGGCAGCATCACCACTCCACCGGTCGAGGAGCCGTATCTGGCACCCGAGGAAATCAGGCAGCAGGCGCTTGAAGACCGCAAACGCCGCGCCCGCAACGAGGCCTTTAGCGTGACGGAAGGTGAAATGCTTAAGGGTGAGCACCTGCTGGAAACGACCTCCGGCCGGCAATATATCGTTACCCTGCATGATCCGGCCAACGGACAGGGTCACTGCAATTGTCCGGATTTTATAACCAACCGCATCGGAACCTGCAAGCATTTAATTTTTCTTGTGAATTATCTAAAAAAGAAACGCGGCTTCAAAAAACAAGCCGCCCGCGAGCGATTCCCTTTCGTGGATGTTTACTGGGACTCTGTCAATAATCAGCCCCGGGTGTTTGCGGAACGGCCGTTGACCAAGATAAAAAGCCCGGATGGCCTGCTGTCCAAGTGTTTCAGTCCGGATGGCCTGTTTGCCGGCAAAGAGCTTTCGGATCTTCTGCCCTTGCTCAACCGTCTAAACGGCAACAAGCGCATTCGCGTTCAGGAAACTTTGCTGGACCGACTGGACGGGTTTTTGCAGGAAAAGCAGATGGCCGAACTGGCCCATCGTGTCAGCCCCCCGGCGATCAAATTAAAAACCCGACTCTATCCCTACCAGGAATCAGGTATTGAATTCGGCCTTTTTAAAAAAGCCGCACTCATAGGCGATGAAATGGGGCTTGGCAAAACGCTTCAAGCGATCGCGCTATCAATACTGAAAAAGGAAATATTCGGTTTCGAAAAAGTCTTGGTGATCACGTTGGCATCGCTCAAGGAACAGTGGAAGCGAGAAATAGAACGCTTTAGTGATGAAAAAGCCATCATCATCGCCGGTACCCCGTTTCAACGCCAGGTCCTCTATGCGAAAAAAGAGAGTTACTTCAAAATAACCAACTATGAAGCCGTTCTCAGAGACGTGACGGTCATCTCACACCTCAAACCGGACCTGATAATTCTGGATGAAGCCCAGCGGATCAAGAATTTTTCCACGAAAACCGCCGATGCGGTCAAACGGATCCCCAGAAACCACGCCCTTGTACTCACAGGGACTCCACTGGAAAACAAGCTGGAAGATGTCTATTCCATCGTTCAATTCCTCGATCCCCATTTTCTTTCCCCTCTCTGGCGCTTTGCGGCCGACCATTTCATGCTCAGCCGTCACAAAAAGGGCAAAATTCTCGGTTATCGGAATCTGGATCGGCTGCACGAGCAGCTCAAATCTCTCGTGATTCGCCGCCGCAAGGAGCAGGTGCTTTCCGATCTTCCGGATGAAATGGTGAATAACTACTATATCGACCTGCACGACGAACAGCTCAAAATTCACAACGGGTATCTGCAGTCTCTGCTTCCGCTCATAAACAAAAAATACCTCACGCCCATGGACCTGCGGCGTATTCAGGAACTTTTGTTGCGGATGCGGATGGTCTGCAACTCCACTTATCTGATCGACCGCAAAACCCACATATCGCCCAAACTCAAAGAGCTAGAGGGCGTTGTCGATGAACTGGTCGTACAGAGTCAGCGCAAGATGGTAATTTTCAGCGAATGGACCACAATGACCTTTCTCATTGCCCGCCACCTTTCCGAGGCCGGAATATCTTTTGTGGAATTGTCCGGAAAGATACCGGTAAAAAAACGGCAGGCCCTGATTGACGAATTTACCCACAACCCGGATTGCAAGGTCTTTCTCTCGACAGACGCCGGCGGCACCGGTCTCAATCTGCAGGCGGCCGATTGCGTCGTCAATTTCGAACTTCCCTGGAGCCCCGCTAGGCTCAATCAACGTATCGGCCGGGTAAACCGCATCGGCCAGAAGAGTCGCTGCGTCAACGTGGTCAATTTAATCTCCAAAAACACCATTGAAGAAAAAATCCTGGCCGGCCTTCAACTGAAGACCGACCTGTTCAATGGCGTTTTTGAAGGCGGACCGGACATGGTCGAATTTTCCCATGAAAAACGCACCGAACTATTGAACCGCCTGCGGGAAATGATGGGCGAAGAACCCGTTTTGCCGATCCGGGAATCCCGGTCTTCGGAAGAAGTTCCGGAAGATACCCCCCATTACTTGAATCCAAAAGTACTGAATCAAACCGATGTGCCAGTGGACTTTACGGCCGAAGAGCAGCTCGACGACACATTCGATGAGCCTCTTCCCGCCGCAGCCGAATTTGCGGGTGCAGATGAACCCCGCGATAACAGCACCGGCAGCATCCTGACCGAACAGCCGCCGGAAAAAATTGAGGCCGTTTTAAATTCGGGCATGCAGTTTATCGGCGGTCTGTTCGAAATGGCGACCGGCCAAAAGATGGTAGCCAGTGAAGCCGATGGCCGTTTGGTCCGTATCGACAAGGCCACCGGCGAAGTGACCCTGAAATTCAGGCTGCCGGGATTTTAAGACAAGCCGAACGCCATCGATTCGCCAATTTCATTACGAATTTTTTCGTGAACCCTTAGTGCAGGAATTCATCGTCCTCATCTTCATCATCCCCTTCCCCCCAGAATTCACCGACCATGGCCATGGCTTCGTAAACGGCTTCGACGATGTCCTCGTCATCGCCATCCGTCAGCCTGCCGAGAATCTCTTGTGCCTCTTGTGCGCGG
>Ga0316196_10000196_pt1 | contig 20832 bp, 18 predicted proteins | sample Eddsed2cm_MG_FD_204938 | JGI IMG/M metagenome (GOLD analysis project Ga0316196, IMG submission 204938) | Coastal sediment microbial communities from Maine, United States - Eddy sediment 2 cm | ecosystem: Environmental > Aquatic > Marine > Coastal > Sediment | place: USA: Maine | collected... | reverse complement strand
GGCACCGGCCATCGAGGACTCGGCGGTTGGCATCTCGGACTCTCGTTCACCGGTGTAGGCGTCGCGATCCCTGCGATGTGGATTGCGGGAGTAGCAACCGGTCTGTCATGGTCGGCCGACGTCAACACGGGTGAGTTCACCGCCGTGGGCGAGGGCTGGGCGCTCTCGGACTGGGTGCTCGAACCGTTCCTCGCGATCCGCGCTGGCGGGACTGTCTTGTTTGCCGTTGCTCAGCTTCTCTTCCTCGTTGTGGTGTTCACTGCCTCCTGGCGGGTCTCCGAGCCGGAAGCGAACATCGACGACGAAGCGTTCGATCTTCAGTTGGCAGGAGACGGTGCGTCGATATCGTGCCCGACCCTGCGCGGCGGCATCATCGCCGCGTTCGCGGTGGTCGCAATTCTCACCGTGTTCGTGCCGTGGCTCGATGTGAGTGTTTCAGATGCCACGATCCTCGCCGAAACGGCACGGTCGTATCCAGAGGGATCCGCGGCAGCCGATGGCAGGGCCGTGTACATTCGCGAGGGTTGCATTGCATGCCATACCCAGGCGGTGCGACCGATTGTCCCGGACGTTGGACTTGGTCCGGTCAGTGTTGCAGGGGACTACGTGAATGAAGCTCCTGCGCTTGTCGGGGTCGAACGCCTTGGACCCGACCTCATGCATATCGGCAGCCGCATCGACGACGCCGACGGCCTCATGGCGCATCTTGACGACCCTCGGGCCGAACGGCCGTGGTCGATCATGCCGTCGTATCGATATTTGACCCAGGGCGATCTTGATGCCCTCTCCGAGTACCTGCTCTCACTGAGGTAGCGATGGAAGAGAATCTCCAGCAACTCGAAGCAACCTACGGAGCACCGGCCTCGCTGTTCGAGCGATCCGCAGGCGCACGCGCCAAAGCATCAGGTTCCACCACCGAAGCGGTGGTGGCCCAGTGGGTGGGTGAAGACGGTCCGTCCGCGGATTCCTCCTCGGCTCCCTCGCTCTCAGGGGCAGGTGCCGCCGAAGGCGGCGGAGGGGGTCAAGCGCCAGCTGTGCCCGCGCCGAGTTCCGATACCGCGGCTGTCGCGACGGGGGCCCTTTCCGGGGCTGAGCTGCTCGCCGCGATCGCGGAGGCACGCGGGATGCCCGAGTCGCTGATCGAGCGGTCGGCCAAAGCTCGAGCGAGTGCGACCGGCGGTTCGGTTGACGATGTCCTCCAAGAGTGGGCCCAAGAGGAAGGTTTGACTGTTTCAGATTCCTCCCCCTCGTCTTCAGCCCCTTCCCCTCAGGGAGACCCGCCGCCGCCGGGTGGCGGAGAGGGTCAAGCCGCAACGGCGCCTTCGGGTGCTTTGTCGGGGGCAGCGCTGCTCGCCGCAGTCGCCGAAGCGCGCGGGATGCCCGAATCCCTCATCGAGCGGTCCGCCTCGGCCCGGGCGAAGACCGCTGGAGTTGCTGTTGACGACATCCTTCGCGATTGGGCTCAAGAAGAAGGCCTGTTGGAGGCGCCGGTCGCTTCAGATTCCTCCCCCTCGCCTTCAGCCCCTTCCCCCCAGGGAGACCCGCCGCCGCCGGGTGGCGGAGAGGGTCAAGCCGCAAGCGCGCCTTCGGGTGCTTTGTCGGGGGCAGCGCTGCTCGCCGCAGTCGCCGAAGCGCGCAGGATGCCGGAGTCGTTGGTTGAGCGTTCGGCGAAGGCTCGAGCGAAGTCGGCTGGCGGTTCGGTCGACGACGTCTTGCTTGAGTGGGCTCAAGAAGAAGGCTTGTTGGAGGCGCCGGTCGCTTCAGATTCCTCCCCCGCCGACGGAGGGGGTCAAGCCGCAACCGGGCCCGAGCCGAGTTCCGATATCGACGAGCCCGAAGCCCTCGAGGAGCTCGTCGACTCATCCGACGTCGGCCCGGCTCCGAAAGTGGAAATACCAAGTCCGGTCGAGCCGGAGTCAATCGAGGAACCGGAGCCCGAAGTGCCGGCGTCTCCGCGTTCCCGCTACCCGGCGTGGCTTGCCGCGGTGTTGATCATCATTCCGCTTCTTGCGGTGCTCTACGTGGTTGTGGTCCCGAACCAGCCGACGTGCGGAAGCGCAGGTCAGCTCGCCATCGATCCGGCGACCGGCAACGCCGTGGGCTGCGGCGGCGGCGAGTACGGCGTGGATGTAGTCAGCAACTTCTCGGCCGGGGCAGCCATCTACGACGCCGGTTGTGCCGTGTGCCATGGCGCAACCGGAGGCGGCGGAGCGGGTCCCGCCATGGCGGGCGGCGCGGTGCTCGCGACGTTCCCGGAAGAGGCGTGCGCATCTCAGATCGAGTGGATTGCGCTCGGATCGGCCGACTGGCCGGACGCGACCTACGGTGCCAACGACACTCCGGTGGCAGGAGGAATGCCAGGGTTCGAAGGGCAGCTGACCGAGCTCGAGATCGCCCAAGTCACGCTCTTCGAACGCGTGGAATTCGGCGGGCTCGACGTGGAGACCGCAGAGACGGCCTGTGGCTTCGAGATCGAAGAGGGCTGACGCCGAACAACGTCTCGCAATAGAACTGTCGGACCTAGCCTCTCCGCTATGTCCCTTAGTCCCCAGGTGCTTGTTGTCGGCGGTGGCCCAGGCGGTGCGTCCGCGGCATTCTGGCTCGCGCAACGCGGCGTTGACGTGCTGCTCGTCGAGAAGAAGCACTATCCCAGAGAGAAGGCATGCGGCGACGGCCTGACCCCGAGAGCCGTACGGCAGCTGGTCGACATGGGGTTCGATTTCGACCGTCCCGACGTCCACCGGGTTGTGGGTCTACGTTCCTACGCCGGCGATGTGATGCTGGAGATGCCTTGGCCGGAACACTCTGTCTATCCGAACTGGGGGGCAACACTCCGACGGTCCGATCTCGACAGCCGGGTCGCGGTGCTCGCCGAATCGGCAGGGGCGACGGTTCTCCAAGGCGTCGAAGCGGTTGCGGTCGTCGACCACGGGGATCTCACGGCCGTCGAACTGAGGCGCAAGGGTGAGGACTCCGAAGTTGTTGTGCCGCGGTTTGTCGTGGTGGCCGACGGCTCACTCTCTCGCTTTGGCCGGCAGCTTGGTGCCGAGCGGCGGAGGGATTACCCGTTCGGCCTTGCAGTCCGGGGGTACTGGGAGAGCCCGAACTCAAGCGATGGTTTCATCGAGAGCCAGCTCGATATTCGGGACAGCGAAGGCCGGGCGATGCCCGGTTACGGATGGGTGTTCCCGATGGGCGACGGCACGGTCAATGTTGGAGCCGGCCTTGTCTCCACCTTCAAGGGATGGAAAGACATCAATACCAGTCGCATCCTTGAGGCGTACCTCGCTGAACTCCCCGAGCACTGGCACGTCGGGCCCGAGCCCGTCACCCGTCCAATCGGTGGGAAGCTCCCGATGGCGTTCTCCGTCGGACCGAAGTCCGGTCGGAACTGGGTGCTCGTGGGGGACGCCGCAGGCGCGGTGAATCCGTTCAATGGTGAAGGCATTGATTACGCATATGAGACCGGTCGCGTCGCGGCGGGGCTCATTGCCGATGCGTTGGCGGCCGATGACCCGGATGCGTTGGCGGCATACGAAGACCTGCTCACCGCCGAGTATGCGGCGTACCACCGCGTCGCGCGCATCTTCGTATCGGCGATCGGGAACCCGTCGGTTATGCGAACACTGACGACCGTTGGCATGAGGTCGCGGCCGCTCATGGAGTGGGTGTTGAAGGTCATGGCGAACCTCCTCGAGCCGGAGGAGCGGGGAATGGCGGAGAAGGTCTACGTCGCGATTGAACGGGCGGTCGAGATGCCGGGCGCTCGCAGAATCAAGGCCTGACTACTCGCGGCGTTGCTGGATCGCGGCGTATGTTGCACGCCAGACCACGAGCACAGCTCCGTTGACCGCGATCATCACGAGAATGAAGGTGGCGGACACGGCTACGCCAAGAACCCATGCTCTCAGGAAGCCGGCCACCGGCGCAGCGATTGCCCACGCCCACGCAATCCGCCACACGGCCGTCGGACGTGTGAGCACTTCTGTGGAGAACGCGCCAAACCATGGAGCGACCAGAGCCCATGCTGCGACCACACCAAACGTCGTTACGACCAGGCGCCAGGTCTCGTCGAACGTCGAATGGGTCAGGAACCCGACAATGGTGAGGGCGACCAGGGCAACTGCGTCGCCGATGGCGGCCCACCGAAGCAGGGGACGATTCGCAAACTCGAGCATGCATGAACAGTAGGGGAGGGCGAGCTACCAGCTGCCGGCTACCAGCTACCAGCACCGACCTCAGGTCGGCTGATCTTCCGGGCTGCGAAGTACGTGCCACGGAGTACACCCGGCGAAGCCGGGTTGCGGTTTGGCAAGGCGCGGGAGAACCGTAGACTCTCGCCCTGCACATGGATCTTCTCGCGTACTTGCCGATCGCCCTGATGTTCCTCCTCGGACTCGCGTTCGCGGTGGTGTCTCTGCTCATCTCGTGGAAGCTCGCCCCAAACAACCCAACACCCGAGAAGCTCGCTCCCTACGAGTGCGGAATCGTGCCGCTCCAAGAGCCCGTCGAACGGTTCCCGGTGAAGTTCTATCTCGTCGCCATGCTGTTCGTGATCTTCGACGTCGAGATCATCTTCCTCTTCGCGTGGGCCGTTCGTATGGACGAGTTCGGATGGGCCGGAATCGCTGCAGTCGGTCTGTTCATGGTGCTCCTCATCGAGACGCTCGGATACGTCTGGAAGCGCGGTGCTCTCGACTGGAACGTTGCGACCCGGGCTCGCTACCGCAGGGTGGTAGCGCCGGATGCGCCAGTTGAGGAAGCCGCCTAGTGGCCGGCGAAACCAGCAACCCGAACTTCCTCCTCACGACGATGGAGAAGGGCGTCAACTGGACGCGCACCCGATCGATGTGGCCCGCGACGTTCGGGCTTGCGTGTTGCGCGATCGAGATGATGGCCACCGGCGCCGCGCACCATGATCTGGCGCGGTTCGGCATGGAGGTCTTTCGCGCATCCCCGCGCCAGGCAGACCTGATGATCGTCGCCGGGCGCGTATCGCAGAAGATGGCTCCGGTGCTCCGCCAGGTCTACGACCAGATGGCCGAGCCGAAGTGGGTGATCTCAATGGGAGCGTGCGCCTCGACCGGCGGCATGTTCAACAACTATGCCCTCGTGCAGGGCGTCGATGAGATCGTGCCGGTCGACGTCTATGTCCCGGGATGCCCGCCAGGGCCGCAGTCGTTGATGCATGGAATCCTGACACTTCAAGACAAGATCATGTCCGGCGAGATCCGGCGCTCGACGGGAATCGTTTGATGAGCGACGAAGCAACACCCCAGGATGTGGCGGACGATGTGGTCGAGGGTGCCCATGTTCGCGATCTGCCGGACGACCCAATCCTCGCCGGACTTGCCGAGTCTTTCGCAACGGTCGAGTTCACGTCGTTCCAACCGATTGTTGGTCCCCGGCAGGACACCGCGATCGTTCCACGCGACGACCTCCTGGCTTTCGTTCAGGCGGTGAAGGACGCAGGCTTCGAGACGTTTATCGACGCCTGTGCAGTCGATCACCTCAATCGAGAGCCGCGTTATGACATGGTCATCAACCTGCTCTCGATGGAGCACACCCAACGTCTCCTCATCAAGGTCGGCATCCCCGGGGAGGAACCCACCGTTGCTTCGATATCGTCGATCTACACCGGAGCGAACTTCTACGAGCGCGAGGCGTGGGACCTCTTCGGAATCGTGTTCGAAGGACACACCGATCTGACTCGGATCCTGCTCCCCGACGAGTGGGAAGGGCATCCGCTCCGCAAGAACTACAGCATCGGAGCGGTGCCGGTGCAGTTCAAGGGATCACACAAGTCCTCATGAGCGATATACCCGACACCGTTGAAGGAGATGCCGAGGTCCTGAGCGACGATCCGCCGGTCGAGACGACCGGCGGCGCGATGGACTCGGCCGACCGTCTCCGGGAACACGACATCTGGGTTGCGGGGACAGAAGAGCCGGACTGGATCGCCGACGCGACCGACGAAGGCGCTCAGGAGATGCTGCCTCGCGACCTCGAACCGGGTCTCGAGCTCCAGCGCGGAGTTGTCGTCGACGATGACTACCTCGAAGACGAGACGATCATCGGCGACGAGCGCCAGATACTCAATATGGGTCCGCAGCATCCGGCGACGCACGGTGTGCTCCGATTGCATATCGAGCTGGAGGGTGAGACCGTTCGGCGTGTGAAGCCGATTATCGGATACCTCCACACGGGAATGGAGAAGACGGCCGAGACGCTGCCGTACATCTCCGGTGGCACGAACGTCACCCGGATGGACTACCTGTCTCCGCTGAACAACGAGCTCTGCTACTCGCTCGCCGTCGAGCAACTCCTCGGCGTTGAGATCCCGTCAAGGGCTCAGGCAATCCGGGTGCTGATGACCGAGCTCAATCGAGTCTCGAGCCATCTCATCTGGGTTGCAACGTTCGGGATGGATATCGGGGCCCTGTCGATGATGATCTACGGTTTCCGAGAACGCGAGTCTGTGCTTGCCTTCTTCGAGAAGGTCACGGGGCTCCGGATGAACCACAACTACATCCGGCCCGGTGGTGTGGCCGCAGACCTTCCGGAAGGTTGGGAGGACGACGTCGAAGGGATCCTCGATACCGTTCGAGCCGGTCTCGACGACTATCAGGATCTCCTCAACGGCAACCCGATCTTCCTCGACCGAACTCAAGGTGTTGGTGTCATCACACCGGCCGAGGCACACCAATACGGCGTCACCGGACCCATCGCCCGGGCCGCCGGCATCAATTTCGACCTGCGAAAGGCCTTCCCATACAGCGGGATCGAACAATACGAATTCGACGTTCCGCTCGGCAAACATGGCGATGTGTTCGACCGTTACCTGGTGCGCATGGAGGAGATCAGGCAGTCCTTCCGCATCGTTGAACAGGTGATGGAGACGATGCCGGCCGGCGATTACCGCACCGACGATCGGAAGATCACTCCGCCGCCGCGCAAGCGCATTGACGAATCGATGGAAGCGCTGATCCACCACTTCAAGTTGTTCACTGAGGGTTTCAAAGCGCCGGCCGGGGAGGTCTACCAAGCCGTTGAGTCCCCGCGCGGCGAACTCGGCATGTACCTTGTTTCCAAGGGCGGAGCGAAGCCGTGGCGACTTCATGTCAGAACACCTTCGTTCGCAACCGTTCAGTCACTTCCGGTGATGATGACGGACCTCATCGTGGCCGATGTCATCGCCACCCTTGCTTCATTGGATCCTGTGCTCGGGGACGTAGACCGATGATCAGCCATTGGAGCCACGAGAATCAGCAGCGGGCGAACGAACTGCTCGAGCGGTATCCCGAGAAGCGATCGGCAGCGATGCCGCTGCTGTACATCGCAGCGCATGAGCATGGCTACGTCAACGACGACGCAATGCGTGAGGTCGCCGAGCTGACCGGACTCTCTTCAGCTCAGGTCCAGGCTGTCGCCTCCTTCTACACGATGTACAAACGTGCTCCGGTCGGGCAGTACCTCGTCTCGGTCTGCACATCGATCTCGTGTTACCTGCGCGGCGCCGATGCGGTCCTCTCTGCCATTGAGGATGAGACCGGCGTGCTCGACGGCGAGACGACGCCGGACGGGATGGTTTCCGTCGAACACGTCGAGTGTGCCGGTGCGTGCGGCGGTGCACCTGCCCTGACGGTCAACTGGGAGCTGGTTGAAGGTCTCGAACCGGACAAGGCCCGGGAGCTGATCAGGTGGCTCCGCGAGGCGAAGCCCCGGGTCGTTCTCGGCGATGAGATGCAGATGTTGTTCGGTGGCCAAGAGTCGTTCGACTGGGGTCCGAAGGAGCTCGAAGGCGCGATCGCCCCGCTCCCCGCCTTCAACCCCTACGGGACCGCAAAGGCGGAAGAACGATGACGATCCAGTCGCCAGTGACGAGCTTCGTTTTGCCTCTCCCACGAAGTGGGGGAGTCGCGAGCACCGGCCGCCATCCCCAAGGGATGGCTCAATGACTTCCACGATCTTGCTCTCTCGGATGGTCGAGCACCCGGCGGATTCGAACACCCTTGCTCGGTATGTCGATACCGGTGGGTACGAGGCACTCCGGAAGGCCCTCAAGAAGATGACCCCGGATGATGTCGCAGCTGAGGTCAAGGCGTCGAACATTCGCGGCAGGGGCGGGGCGTCGTTCCCCACCGGTGTGAAGTGGGGCTTCCTGCCTCCCGACATCCGGCCCCGCTATCTCGTCATCAACGGTGATGAGTCCGAGCCCGGCACATTCAAGGACCGGATGCTCCTCGAACGTGATCCCCACCAGCTTGTCGAAGGCATCGCGATCTCGTCATACGCGCTCGACGTGCAGCACGCCTTTGTCTACATCCGCGGCGAGTATCCCAAGCCGGCGCGCAGACTCCAGCGAGCGATCGACGAAGCGTACGAAGCCGGATACCTGGGGAAGAACATCCTCGGGTCGGGCTTCGATCTCGACGTCACCGTCCACCTTGGTGCCGGCGCCTACATCTGCGGCGAAGAGACCGCGCTCCTGTCGAGCCTCGAGGGACGCCGCGGCGAGCCGCGAATCAAGCCGCCGTTTCCAGCCATCGAAGGCCTCTACGCGAAACCGACGATCGTCAACAACGTTGAGACCATCTCAAACGTCCCGTGGATCGTTGCCAACGGCGGAGCAAAGTACGCAGCAATCGGCCCTGAGACATCGTCCGGCACCCGTGTCATGTCGCTCTCCGGCCACCTCAAGAAGCCTGGTGACTACGAGATTGTCGCCGGCATGACGTGGCGGGACCTTATCTACGACGTCGGCGGCGGAATCCCCGACGACCGCGAACTCAAGGCGTGGGTCCCCGGCGGTGCGTCCGCACCGTGGTTTGTGCCGTCCGAACACCTCGATACGCTGGTGACGATCGACGACATCGCCAAACAGGGATCGATGATCGGATCCGGCGCGGTGATCGTGATGGACGAGACCACCAACGTCGTCGGCGCCGCCCATCGAATCGTCCGATTCTTCTCGCACGAGTCGTGTGGCCAGTGCACTCCCTGTCGGGAAGGCACAACCTGGCTCGAGCGTATCTTGAGTCGGATCCTCGATGGTTACGGCCGCCCCGAGGACCTCGGACTGCTGCTCGACGTCTCCGACAACATCAGTCCGGGGCTCGCGTGGCCACCTGCGATGACCACCATCTGTCCGCTCGGCCCTTCGGCGACGGCACCGGTTGTATCGATCATGCGGTACTTCCGCGACGAAGTCGAAGCCATGATTCCTGCCCCGGCCACCGTGCCGGCGGGCGCCGAGAGCGACGGCAATGGGGAGGTCGCCGGTGGCTGAGGGGCGCAACACTGTGACGATCACGCTCGATGGTGTCGATGTCGAAGTCGAAGCCGGCCAGCCGCTCATTGACGCAGCTCAGAAGGCTGGGACCTACATTCCGCGCTTCTGCTACCACCCGCGCATGAAAGCTGTCGGCATGTGCCGAGCCTGTCTCGTCGAAGTCGACGGTCCACGCGGGACCGCACTTGTTCCCTCGTGCACGCTGCCGGTCGGCGACGGCATGGTGGTGCACACGAAGTCGGAGACCGCAAGAAAGGCGCAGGAAGGTGTTCTCGAATTCCTCCTGATCAACCACCCCCTCGATTGCCCGGTCTGCGACAAGGGCGGCGAATGCCCGCTGCAGGACCAAGCCTTCGCATACGGACCAGGCGAGTCCCGATTCGTCGAGGAGAAACGGCACTACGAGAAGCCAATCGAGATATCTGACTTGGTGCTCCTCGACCGCGAACGCTGCATTCTGTGCGCCCGCTGCACCCGGTTCTCGGACGAGATCTCAGGCGATCCACTCATCGAGTTCAAGGACCGCGGAAACTACGTCCAGGTCATCACGTTCCCCGACGAACCGTTTGCGTCCTACTTCTCAGGCAACACCGTCCAGATCTGCCCCGTTGGTGCGCTCACCGCCAAGCCGTACCGCTTCAAAGCACGGCCGTGGGACATCGACGCCGTTGAGTCGGTGTCGCTCGTTGACGCCGTTCATTCGAAGATCTCAATCCAGACGAGCCATAACGAGATCATTCGCATCTACGGCGTCGACAACGATGCAACGAACCACGGCTGGTTGTCCGACAAGGACCGGTTCGTGCACAACTACGTTCAGTCGCCCGATCGGATCACCACGCCGCTCATCAAAGAGGACGGCGAATTCCGCGACGCGACGTGGCAGGAGGCGATCAGCCTGGTTGCCGAGCGGCTCGCCACGTACGATGGGAGTGCCGTCGCCGGAATCGGCGGTGCCCGCTCGACCAACGAGGATGCATACACGTTCTCGAAATTCATGCGGTCGGTTGTCGGCACCTCACACCTCGATGCTCAACTCGCCGACGGACTCGATCCGATCTTCGCCGCGTGTGTGACGCCGCGCGCAGCCATCAACGACCTCGAGACGGCAAAGACGATCCTGCTCTGGGGACCCGATCTAAAGGAAGAGCTTCCCGTTCTGTACCTCCGAGTGCGGCGTGCAGCCACCGAACTCGGGGCGAAACTTGTGGTTGTGCACCCGCGACGAAATGGGCTCGACGACGTAGCGACCGAGACGGTTCGCTACAAGCCGGGGACCGGACCGGATGTGCTCCGCAAGCTGGCTGCAGGCGACGGCGAATACGAGGATGTGCGGGCAGCTCTTGTCGAGGGTCCTGTCGTTGCTCTGGTCGGTCGGTCCGGCCTGACTGAGGACCCCGACCTCGCCGAGGCAGTCGCCGCCTTCGCTCTCGAGCTTCCCGACGCCAAGATCCTGCCGATCATGCGTCGCGGCAACGTCTTTGGAGCACTCGACATGGGACTCGCACCGACGCTGCTCCCGGGGCGTGTCGTCTACGACGATCCCGACGCACGTGAAGCATTGGAACGCGCATGGGGACCCATTCCGGACCGCCCCGGCATGGACTCGACGGCGATCCTCGAGGCGCTTGCCGACGGGAGCCTTCGTGCCCTGCTGCTCAACGGAGCAGATCCGGTGCGTGACCACCCGGTCCCCTCCGCAGCAGTCGCGGGCCTCCGTGCGGCCGACTTCGTGGTGGCCTTCGAAATGTTCTTGTCCGACTCAGCCTCCTATGCCGATGTCATCCTCCCGGTGGCAGGTCTCGGCGAAGTGGAAGGAACCGCCACCAACCTCGAGGGCCGCATCCAGAAGATGAACCGCATCATCACACCGGCAGGCATGTCCCGACCGGTGTGGTCGATCATCAACGACATCGCCGCCGCGATGGGGACCGACCTTGGAGCAAGTTCGGCCGAGAAGGTTGGCGCAGAGATCGCAGACGTCGCCCCTGCGTACGGTGGGGTGACCTGGGATTCTCTGACCTGGGGCCCAGGCCGAGACGGCATTGTCCTCCCCGGTCCAGGCGGCACACAGCCGCTCGGTTATACACCGGAGGATCCAGGTGTGCCCGTGGTGGCCGGCCACCACGTGTTGCACACGGCTCACGTGCTGTACGACGACGGAGTTATGGTGCGAAACAGTTCAGGAGTCGCAGGGCTTGCACCACGCGGCGCCGCCTATCTCCACCCACGCGACGCCTCGATGCTGGCCGTCGTCGACGGCGACGAGATCGTGATCCATGTCGATGGAAGTGTCCAATTGCCCGTCGTCATCGACGCGAGCCTTACCGAAGGCACGGTCTACGTTCCATTCAATCTCTCGGGAACGGCCGGCCTCGGCGCCGTAGGAACGGTGCGCATCGACGCCGTGCGAGGAGGTGACACCTGATGGAGGACTTCATCGTCGCTGGTGTCAAGGTCGTCGTTGCCTTTGTTTTCCTGTTGGTCGTCGTGTTGCTGCTGGTCTGGCTCGAACGCCGCATTGTGGCGTTCATGCAGAACCGGCTCGGACCAACCCGGGCCGGACCGGCCGGAATCCTGCAGACGCTGGCCGACGGCATGAAGCTGATGTTCAAGGAATCGATGACGCCGAATCGCGCCGAGGTCCTCCTGTACCTCGCGGCCCCGGTCATGGCGCTGATCCCCGCGTTCCTGATATTCCTGGTCATCCCGATCGGCGCTCCGATCACGGTCGGTGACACGACGTACACGCTGCAAGTCACCGACCTCAATGTGGGTGTCCTCTACATCCTGGCGATGTCGTCGATGGCGGTCTACGCGATCACGTTTGCCGGATGGTCGTCGGGGTCGAAGTATCCGCTTCTTGGATCGGTTCGCGCCTCCGCTCAGATGATCTCGTACGAAGCCGCGATGGGCCTTGCCCTGGTTCCGGTCATCATGTTCAACAGCACGGCGTCGCTGGCCGAGATCGTGGATGCCCAGGGTGCAACGTACTTCGGGTGGATTCCGGCGTGGAACATCGTGCTGATTCCGTCGTTCGTCGTGTTCCTGATCGCTGCATTCGCCGAGACGAACCGTGCGCCCTTCGACCTCGTCGAAGCCGAGCAAGAGATCGTTGGAGGATTTCACACGGAGTACTCGGGCTTGCGGTTCGCCCTGTTTTTCCTCGCCGAGTACATCAACATGTTCAACATGGCGGCGCTGACCGTGACGCTTTTTCTCGGAGGCTGGCAGGGACCGGTGTTCGGGCCGACATTCCTGGTGTGGATCCTGCCCGTGTTCTGGTTCTTGCTCAAGACGTTCCTCGTGGTGTTCTTCTTCATCTGGGTGAGAGGCACGCTGCCGAGAATGCGCTACGACCAATTGATGGCCTTCGGGTGGAAACGGCTCATACCCATCTCGCTCGCATGGATCATCCTCGCCATGGTCGCTGTCGGTGTTCGTCGATTCGGGTTGCCATGGGCATGAAGGGGGTGTTGCGATGAGCTGGTTTGCCGATCTCCTCGGCCCGTGGCGCGGATTCGCCGTGACCTTCCGCCAGATGTTCAAGCCGAAGGTGACGACCCGCTATCCCAAAGAGAAGCGGGTCAAGCCGCAGCGTTTCCACGGACGCCACGTTCTCAATCGATACCCCGATGGCATGGAGAAATGTATCGGGTGCGAGCTGTGCGCCGGTGTCTGCCCCGCACGGTGCATCTACGTGCGTGGAGCGGACAATCCTCCGGACGATCCTGTCAGTCCAGGGGAGCGATTCGGGTTCGTGTACGAGATCAACATGTTGAGATGCATCTTCTGCGCAATGTGTGTCGAGGCGTGCCCGACCGAAGCGATCACCATGACCCACCTGTTCGAGATGTCCGTCACCGATCGCGAGGAGGGGATCTTCGACAAGGACAGCCTCCTCGTCGAGCCAGACGGGACACCGAACCACCCGCTCCCCGTGACGCCGCTGATCGACATCAATGAGTTGAAGCTCGGCGACGGCTGGATGCGCGCGACGTCACCGTCTGGCCGTGCAGCGTTCGAAGGCGTGGAGGCGTGGAGCCCGAGCGCGAGAATGGGCGGGCTCGCCGCTGCAGAACCGGGACAGGGGAGTCGGCAGTCTCCCGTCGTCGGTCCCCAATCTCCTGTTGCCAGCTCAAGAACCGAAGACTCCGCGTCCGAGCCCGACATTGAGCAGGAGCCGTCATGACGGTTCTTGCCCCCAACTCTGCCCCCTCCGCTGCGCACCGGCATGGCGGCCGGTGCTCGCGCTTCCCCCACTTCGTGGGAGAGGCGAAGGCCGAACCGGTTGTTGAAAGGTGGCAGCTGGTGGCCCGTAGCTCGGTACCAGAGGTGGCTGCATGACTGAAGTCATCCTCTTCGGGTTGTTTGCGGCCGTGGCGCTTGCTGGAGCCGTCGTGATGCTGACGGCCAGGAACCCGGTCTACTCCGCGATGGGCCTGCTCATCGTGATGTTTTCGATGGCCTTGTTCTATGTCTTGCTCGACGCACACTTCGTCGCGGCGGTACAGCTGCTGGTCTACGCAGGGGCTGTGATGACGCTCTTCCTCTTTGTCATCATGATGATCGGTGTCGACAAGCGGGAGGACAATGCCGAGTCGATTCCGTTCCAGCGCGTGATCACCTTTGTTGTTGCAGGCGGGCTCGCCGTCGTAGTTGTCCTTGCCGGCTACCAGGCCTGGGTCACCGGCAGCGATGCCTTCGGCACACCTGACCTCGTCGGAACAATCGAGACGGTCGCCGACTCACTGTTCGGCACCTGGACGATCGCCTTCCTTTCCACCGTCCTCCTGCTCACGATCGCCGCTCTCGGCACGATCGCCCTTGCGCTTTTCGGACCGACGGCCGTGCGCAAGACGGAACCGGAGGAGGGCGCATGAGCGTCACCGTCGCGTGGTATATGGTCTTCGCCGCTGTGCTGTTCTCGATGGGCGCAGCCGGCGTGCTTCTGAGGCGGAACGCCCTCGTGATGTTCATGTCGATCGAGCTCATGTTGAACTCAGTGAACCTCACGTTTATCGCAGCAGGCAGCGAACTCGGTCTTATCGAGGGCCAGGTCGCCGCGCTGTTCGTGATGGTGGTCGCGGCCGCAGAAGTCACGGTCGGCCTCGCGATCCTCGTCGCCGTCTTCCGTCGCCGGAGCAGCGCGAATGTGGACGAACTCTCGGAGCTGAGGGGATGATCGCGTGATCGACTACCTCTGGCTGCTCATCGCACTTCCGCTGCTCGGCGCTGCGATCCTGATCCTCTTCGGCAAGCGAATCGGTGAACCTGCGTCGGGCTGGCTTGCATCGGCACTCGTACTTGTCCCATTTGTGATCGCCGCCGTGCTCACGGTGCCGTTCCTCAACGAGGGTGAACCCGAAACCGTGTTCCTGTTCTCGTGGATTCCGATGGTGGGGGCGAACGCGTCGCTGCTGTGGGACCCCCTCTCGGCCTTGATGACGCTGATCGTTACCGGCGTCGGCTCGTTGATCCACATCTACTCGGTCGGCTACATGCACGGCGACGAGCGGTATCCCCGGTTCTTCGGCTACATGAATCTCTTCATCGCATCGATGCTGACACTGGTACTCGCGGACAACTTCGGGTTCATGTTCGTCGGGTGGGAGCTGGTCGGGCTGTCGTCCTACTTGCTCATCAGCTTCTGGTTCACCAAACCTTCAGCCGCGGCAGCGGGCAAGAAGGCATTCATCGTCAACCGCATCGGCGACTGGGGGTTCCTCGTCGCTCTCATGCTCATCTTCGCGGCGTTCGGCACGCTGGACTTCGGTGTGGTGTTCGGCCAGGCCGGCAGCCTGCTGAGCGTGGGGATGGCGACCGCCATCACGCTGCTGTTGTTCGTGGGTGCAACCGGCAAGTCCGCGCAGATCCCGCTGTACATCTGGCTCCCGGACGCAATGGAGGGCCCTACCCCGGTCTCAGCCCTCATCCATGCTGCAACGATGGTGACCGCAGGCGTCTACATGATCGCTCGCTCGGCCGCCCTCTTCGAACTCGCTCCGGTCACGCTCGCGATCGTGGCGACGGTTGGTGCCCTCACGGCGCTGCTCGCGGCAACGATTGCCATCGGTCAGCGAGACATCAAGCGAGTTCTGGCCTACTCAACCATCAGCCAGCTCGGCTACATGATCATGGCCGTCGGCCTCACCGCGTTCACGGCCGGGATCTTCCACTTGATGACCCATGCGTTCTTCAAAGCCCTGCTCTTCCTCGGGGCCGGTTCGGTGATCCACGCCATGGCCAACGAGCAGGACATGTGGAAGATGGGCGGCCTCCGCAAGTACATGAAGATCACCTTCGTAACGATGGTCATCGGCTGGCTCGCGATCGGCGGTCTGTTCCCCCTGTCGGGCTTCTGGTCGAAGGATGAGATCCTCGGTTCGGCGTTCGCGAAAGGTGGCTTCTTCTTCATCCTCTGGTTCATCGGGATCCTCACCGCACTGCTCACGGCCTTCTACATGACCCGTCTCATCATCCTCACGTTCTTCGGCGAGAAGCGTTGGGACGACGGTGTGCATCCGCACGAGTCTCCGTCGACAATGACCGTGCCGCTGATCATCCTGGCGGCGCTCTCAGCCGGGGCCGGATTGCTCAACACGCCGGTGCGGCTCGGACTCGAACACTTCCTCGAGCCGACGTTCGGGGCCGTCGAACAGGTTCACCCGCCTGAGGGCATAACCCTCTGGCTCCTTGCCCTGGCCTCGCTGGTTGTGGTGATCATCGGCATCTTCATCGCGTACTTCCGATACGGCCGCGGTGACCTCCCGACCGAGGAGGGCGGTTACTGGGCTGCTGCGCTCGACGGCTACGGCGTCGACGCGTTCTACGGTGCGGTCGTCGTCGCCCCGGGCAAGGCCGTAGCGAGCTGGCTCGCGAAGGTCTTCGATCCCAAGGTCATCGATGGCGCCGTGAATGGCCTCGGCTACGCAACGAGATCGTTTGGATCGACGATGCGGGTGCTCCAGACCGGGTGGGTGCGGTCCTATGCCGCCGCCGTCGTTGCGGGAGCCCTCGGCATTGTGCTCTGGCTGCTCTGGCAGGGAGGTGCGTTCTGATGACGCTGACCATCCTCATCCTGCTGCCGCTGCTCGGAGCTGTCGTGGTTGCTCTGCTCCCGAAGCGGCGTCCGGAACTCGTCTTCCCAGTTGCGCTCGGTGTGAGCATTCTTCCGCTTGCGGCCTCGCTGTGGATCCTGGTCAACTTCGCGTCCGGTGATGCAGCGTTCCAATTCACCGAGGACTACGTCCTCTCCGAGACCTTCGGCTTCGGGTGGAGGCTCGGGGTCGACGGCATCTCGCTCTTCATGGTGGTGCTTACCGGCATCCTCATGCCGCTTTCCATCGGCGTTTCGAAGTCGATCACGGAGCGCCCGAAGCAGTTCATGGTGGCGATGCTGGTCCTCGAGGTCGGACTGCTCGGTGTCTTCGTTTCCCTCGACCTTCTCCTCTTCTTCGCGTTCTTCGAGATCGTCCTTGTACCGATGTACCTGCTCATCGGAATCTGGGGATCCGACAATCGCCTTTACGCTGCCATCAAGTTCGTTCTCTTCACTGCCTTCGGGTCGATCTTCCTGCTCGCCGGAATCATCGTCCTGGGTCTCGACGCCGGGGACGCGACCGGGACGATCACGTCGTTTGATTTTCGAACGATGCTCTCCCTCGACATCTCGTCGACGGCGCAGATCTGGTTGTTCCTTGCGTTCGGTATCGCTTTTGCTATCAAGGTTCCGATCTTCCCATTCCACACGTGGCTGCCGGATGCTCACACCGACGCGCCGACAGCGGGTTCCGTCATTCTGGCCGGAGTCTTGCTGAAGATGGGGGCCTACGGCTTCCTCCGTTTCAACCTGACGCTGTTCCCCGAAGCGACGGTGGATCTGGCGTTGATCCTTGGGATCCTGGGGGTGATCGGGATCATCTACGGCGCTGCTGTCGCGATCGTGCAGCCCGATATCAAGCGCCTTGTTGCCTACTCGTCGGTCAGCCACATGGGGTTTGTGATCCTGGGCATCTTCGCCCTGACCGGCCAAGGTCTGTCGGGTGCCGTCTTCATCATGATCAGCCACGGCCTCGTGACCGGCGCACTCTTCCTGCTGATCGGGATGATCTACGAACGTCGCCACACGCGCCAGATCTCCGAATATGGAGGACTGGCGAAGATCATGCCGATCTACGCCGGGGTTTTCCTCTTCATGGCCTTCGCCTCGGTTGGTCTGCCCGGCCTTTCCGGTTTCGTCGGCGAGTTCGGCGTGCTGCTTGGCAGCTACCTCACGCTCCCCGTCCTTGCCATCATCGCCGGCGCAGGCGTGATCCTTGCTGCCGTCTACATGTTGTGGGCCTATGAACGGGTGTTTACCGGACCCGTCACCAACCCGAAGAACGAGGGGCTGTCCGATCTCGGATTCCGGGAGATCGCGATTCTTGTTCCGCTGATCGTGATCGTCATCGGAATCGGGATCTATCCGCAGCCGGTGTTCGATCGTATCGACCCGTCGGTCGAGATCATCCTCGACCGGATCGAAGCAACAACCGACTACGAGGTCCCCGAATACGGACGGGCCGACGAGGTCGTCGAGCCGTCGGATGTGCCCAGTGAAGCTGCAACCCACGAAACCGACGAAGGCGAGCACGAAGACGAGGAGAGTTCAGGATGAACAACGCCTCCTTCCTCGCCGTCGCTCCCGAGGTCGTGCTCCTCGCCGGCGCGCTTGTCGTGATCATCCTCGGCGTGATGCTCGACCGGCCGCGCCGGGAGTGGGGTTTCATTGCTGCGCTCTCGTTTGTTGGTGCGATGGTGGTCTCCGTTCTGCAATGGCTCGCGGTGGACGACCTCATCGCAGAAGGCAGCGACCTGCTCTTCTTCAGCGCTCGCAACGTTCCGGTGCTTCGCATTCCGATGGTGGTCATGGACTACTACTCGGCATTCGCGGGGTTCGCGATCTTCACCGTCGGCCTCCTCGGCATGGGTGCCGTGTGGGCTCTTGTGAAGCGGGTCAAGGCTCGCGGGGTCGAGTTGGTGGCACTGATCCTGCTCGCCTTCGCCGGTCTCCACATGATGGCGATGTCGGCCAACATGATTCTCTTGTTCCTTGGTCTTGAGACGGCGTCGATTTCGTTCTACGTCATCGCCGGTTTCACTCGACAACGCGAGGAAGCCGACGAAGCGGCCGTGAAGTACTTCCTGCTCGGGTCTCTTGCGTCCGCGATCTTCGTCTACGGCGCAGCCATGCTGTTTGCCGCCACCGGTTCAACATCCTTCTACGGCGCCGGCGGCATGAAGACGTTTCTCTCGTCGACGATCATCGGCGAGCCGGGAGTGCTGCTGCTCGGCATCGGCCTCGTGATCGTGGGCCTGGCGTTCAAGGTCTCGGCCGCGCCCTTCCATCAGTGGGCGCCGGACGTGTACCAGGGCGCACCGACGGGAGCCGTTGGATTCATGGCAGCCGGTGTCAAGATCGCGGGATTTGCTGCGCTGGGCAGAATCCTCATCGGGGCACTCCCGTCACAGATCGACGAGTGGGCGCCGATCCTGTCGATCATCGCAGGCCTCTCAATGATCATCGGCACTGCACTTGCAGCCGTGCAGCCCGACGTCAAGCGCATTCTCGCCTATTCGGGAGTGGCCCACGCCGGCTACATCATGATGGCATTCGTCGCCGGGTCGGACGGCATCGGCGCCATGTGGTTCTACGTTTCGCTGTACGCCCTCACCCTTGTTGGTGCGTTTGCCATTGTTGGTGTTGTGTCTCGGACGACACCAGGGCGCTCCGACCTGGATGATTGGGCAGGGCTGTCGCGCCGCTCTCCGGAACTCGCGTGGTCGATGCTCGTTCTCCTGCTTGCGATGGGCGGCATACCCTTCACTGCGGGATTCGTCGCGAAGATCTCCGTGTTCTCGGTGGCCGCAGATGCCGGGTATCTCTGGCTCACGATTCTCGCGCTTCTCACGACGGTTGTGGGTCTCTACGTCTACTTCCGGATTGCAGCGAAGATGTTCTTCGCTGCGCCGGGTGACGACGCCCCGGCGCTCGACCTCTCTGTCGTGGTCCGCCTCGTCGTTGCCGTGGTTGTGGTGGCCCAGATCGTCCTTGGTGTGTATCCCTGGCCGCTGCTCGATCTCGTCCGTGAAGCGCTTCCGCTCTAGTCCGGGGTCCGTCAGGATCCGATATCGCGCCGCTACCGGCCTCGCACTCCTCTTCGCGCTCGTCCCTCTCGGTGCCGCGATCGCCCCATCAGTTGTCACGACAGACCTCTTCATCGTGTCCGAAGACGAACCGATCGCTGAGGATGTCTACGTGGCCGCGACGTCCGGGCGCGTGGAGGGGCGAATCGAAGGGGACCTGGTGATCACGACGGGGAGCCTCTCGATCTCCGGTACCGTCGCCGGTGATGTACTTGCCCTCACGTCCGGAACGGTCAGGATCGAACCGGGAGGTGTTGTCGAGGGCTCGCTGAGGACGGCATCCCCACAGGTCGTGGTTGAGGGCGCCGTCCGGCAGGACCTGTTTACCACCGGCATCGCAGCACACGTAGAGACAGCCGGCAGTGTTGGTCGTGACGTCATCATGTTTGGAGGAACGCTGAACGTTGACGGTGCGGTGGGACGTGACATCCGCGGGCGGGTCTTCACGGCCACGGTTGCCGGCAGTGTTGGTCGTGACGTCGACCTCACGGTGCAACGGCTCACGGTCGACTCAAGTGCCTCGGTGGCGGGTGATGTGCTCTACCGGTCGACAAGTGACGCCAGCATCGCTCCCGATACGGTCGACGGTCAGATCGTGCAACTCCCGGCTCAGTCGAACTTCATCTTCGGTGTGATTCTTGCGATCGCGAACATTCTCGGGATCCTTGCGTTCATCGTGTCGGGGATCATCCTGCTGTGGCTCTTCCGCACCACCGGCGCTGCCTCCGTGGGAGCGATCGAGCAACACCCGTTGAAGACGTTCATCATCGGCGTTCTCGCGCTGATCGGGGCGCCGATGCTCGTTCTCCTCCTCGCGGTGACCCTGGTCGGCCTACCTCTGGCTGCGTTGCTCCTGGCCATGCTGTTGCTCTCCCTTGTTTTTGGACCCGTGCCGGCGGTCACGGCGGGTGGCGACCTGCTGCTTCGGCGCAAGGGTGGGCTCTTTGGGGGATTCGTCCTCGGCGCGGTGCTCTGGCGTCTCGGCATCTGGTTGATCCCGTTTGTCGGAGCGTTCCTCTATCTCGTGGCGCTCATCTGGGGTGTGGGAGGCTGGGTGCTGGGTGCGTGGCGGGTGCGAGCGGCCCGGCCTGCGGATCGCGAAGCACTCCCACCGGCCCTCATCGTTAAGGACGATCCCATCCCCGAAGGCTGGGAATACCCGCTGGCGCCGATGAGGTCAGAGGACACCTCCCCCTTAGGGGGAGGTGCCGCCGGAGGCGGCGGAGGGGATCAAGCCTCAAGTGATGGCGTGCCGCGGTCCGATCTCGGCGAAGGCGATGGCGGAGGGGGTCAAGCCTCAAGTGATGGCGTGCCGCGGTCCGATCTCGGCGAAGGCGATGGCGGAGGGGGTC
>Ga0316196_10000193_pt1 | contig 20971 bp, 20 predicted proteins | sample Eddsed2cm_MG_FD_204938 | JGI IMG/M metagenome (GOLD analysis project Ga0316196, IMG submission 204938) | Coastal sediment microbial communities from Maine, United States - Eddy sediment 2 cm | ecosystem: Environmental > Aquatic > Marine > Coastal > Sediment | place: USA: Maine | collected... | reverse complement strand
ACAGTTGTGCCGGCGGCGTGAGGCGAGTCGGTTGTTCGATCTGCTCGGGGTCCGGTTCCTGCCGACGTTGCGCCCGGAAGAGCAACAGACCGATCAGGGTCAGGATTACACCACCCAGGGCGAACAGTGCGTATTCCATGGAACTCTCCGAAGACCCTTGCGCCAGCGCGCTTTCAGAACAAGATTCTCATAAAGCACTCAAGGTAGCGGCAACTCACACCCTTCTATGAGGCCATTGGGCATTCATAATAGGCCAGTATGGCTTATCTGGCATGTCCATTCGGCAGTTGGCCGAAATCGGGCGGGCAATCGAATTGCGGAACCGGGCGATCAGACGCCGCCACTGTGCACGATCTCGTAATACACCTTCTCCAGTTCGGCCTTGTGCTGGGTCTCCTCGTCGGCGAGAAAGGCGAACAGATCCCGGATCGGCCCCGGCTCGGTTGTCTCGGCCAGTTCGCGGTACTGTTCCATCGCGGCGTGTTCGCGACCCAGTGCGTATTGCAGCACGGTCTGGTCATCCGGTTTGTCGCCAAGCTCGGGCAGATGGATGCAGTCCGAGAATTTGTGGTCCGCAGCGGGTGTGGCAATACGGGCCTGCACCTGGGTTTCGATGTCATCCCGCGTCACGAGTTCGCTGAACAGCTCGAAATGCCGCTGTTCCTCTTCGGCCAGCTCCTCGACCAGCCAGCGGATGCGCTTGCTGACCCTGGGCGCAAGACCCTTGTAGAAATCGCGCGCTGTCCGTTCGAACGAGATTGCGGTCTCGAGGATCTCCGCGACGGTCTTGCTCTTGCGCAGTCGGTCACGGCCGCTCACGTGGCCTTCGGGATTCTCGCTCATGACAGGGCCCCCTTTGTTTCCAGCGCCAACAAGAATTGATGGATGCTGCGCGCGGTGCGGTGACCGTCGGCAACCGCATGCACAACATCCGGCCCGCGCACCATGTCACCGGCCGCCCATAACCAGGGTGCCGAGGTGCAGCCATCATCATCGATCTGCAGGCGGCCGCGATTCCAATCGAGCGATTCGGTCAGTTCTTCGCCGAGCAGGTCGGTGTCGGTCATCTGACCAATCGCCTCGATGATCATCTCGCCTTCGTGAACCTGTCTGTCGCCCTCGTCGTATTTGGGTGCAAAGCGGTGCTGTTCATCGAAGATGGACACTACCTTCAAAGTACTGAGGCCGACGAGTCTGCCTTCCTCGACAATACATGCCTGTGGACCTCGACTGTCCAGGATGGTGATGCCTTCCTCGGCAGACTCTTTGACCTCTTCGTCGTCGGCCAGGAAATGATCGAAGTCTTCCAGCGCGGTGACAGTGACTTTCACCTGGCCGAAGTTTTGCCTCTGCAGGCGCGCGATGCTGCGCGCGGCATCCATTGCCACGTTGCCGCCGCCGATCACCACGGCGCTGCGGGGCACATCGAAGGTTTCACCATGGGTGATCCAGCGCAGCAGGTCGACGGCCTTGTGCACGGCGGCGTGATCGGAACCCGGGATACGGGTCGACCGCCCCAGTTGCAGGCCGAGTGTCAGCACGACGGCGTCGTGATCCAGGTGCAACTGCTCCATGCTGATGTCGCGCCCGATCCAGGTATTGCAGCGGATCTCGACCCCCATCGCCTGGATGACCTCGATATCGGCATCCAGGGACGCATAGGGCAGGCGGTATTCGGGGATGCCCCAACGCGGCATGCCGCCGGGCCTGTCGAGTCCTTCGTACACGGTGACCTGGTGTCCCATGCGCGCCAGATCGTAGGCGGTGGTCAGGCCGGCCGGGCCGGAGCCGACGATGGCGACCTTGCGACCGCTGGCCGGCACGCCCGGTCTGCCGACGATGTCCTTGACCTGGTCCGGCGAGAAGGCGTCCATCGCGTAGCGCTTGAGCCAGCGAATCGCAATCGGCTCGCCGCGCTTGCCGATCGAGCAGGCGGTCTCACAGCGATGGGTGCATACCCGCCCGCAGGTATGTGCAAAGGGGTTCGTCTTGTAGATCTGCCGCACGGCCTCTTCGAGATCGTCCTGCCAGATGGCGCGGATGTACTCGGGCGCATCCATGTGCGTCGGGCAGGCGTCGTGGCACATGCCGCATTGCACGCAGCGCGAGGCCTCGATGATTGCCTGCTGTTTGTCGTAACCGTGCACGATCTCATCGAAGTTGTCGCTGCGCGAAGCCGGAGCGAGTTCGGGCATCGGCTGGCGCACGGGATCGACCAGGTCGTTTTCTTCGGTCTTGTTCCAGCCCTCACCGAACAATTCATTGTGCATGCCCTTTGGGTCGGGCAGAACAAAGTAACTGGAAAGCTCATCGTCGGTGCAGGTGTGCACGTACTCGCGCGACAGGCTGATCGAACCGGTCGGGCACAGGTCGACACACAGTGCGCACCAGCAGCAACGCCCGTAGTCGATCGCCGGGCGCAGGTTGCGTATGCCCTGCAGCGGGTCTTCGGGCAGCGCCGGTACCTTGACCATGGTAATGGCCGCATTGTCACAGACCTTTTGACAGGTCGAGCAACCGACGCACTTTTCCCAGTCGTTGAGATGAAAACCGCGGTAGCGCAGCGCGGCCAGGCGCGGCTCGAGCGGTTCGGTTACCGATGCACGGCCGAAGAATGACAGCGACTTCAGCGGCGCCAGGATTGAACCGGAGTCTTTGTAATCGATGTCGGTCATTGCCTAACCCTCAACCAACAGCTTTCGTCGGGCGCAGCCCGACCTAAAAAATCCAATGTCCCTCACCGGTCCACCTCTGGCGGGCATGCGTCCAGAGAGAACATGATCTGCGCAACATCCTCGATGCGGCAGCCGGTGACCAGGTGCTCGAGCACTTGCACGGCATGCATGGACGACGGGCCGCGGATATGCACGCGATAGGGCTTCTCACTGCCGTCGGACACCACATACCAGCCCAGTTCGCCCTTCGACGACTCGATACGGACATAGGCCTCGCCAGCGGGTACCTTCCAGGCGAGCGGATTGGGAATGGGTGCGCGGATCGGGCCATCGATACGGGGCAGGAGGTCGATGATCTGACGCAGGATGCGCACGCTCTGAATCAGCTCGTTGCGGCGGACCAGGGTTCGTGCCCAGGCGTCACCCGGTTCTTCGGTCGGGATATCGAAATCGAGTTGATCGTAGACCAGGTAAGGATCGTCGCGACGCACATCGAAGGCCAGGCCGGTGGCACGCAGGTTCGGGCCGGTCACGCCCCATTCCAGCGCCTGGGTCTGGGTAATCGGACCGGTTTCTTTGGCGCGTGTGACAAACACCTGGTTGGTAAACAGCAGGTCGTCGTAATCGGGCAGACGCGAATCGAGGTAGTCCAGGGTGTCACTCAGACGCTGCAGAAAACCCTCGGGGATGTCGCGGCGCACACCGCCGGGAATGTTGTAGATGCTGTAGACGCGACCGCCGGTGAGCTCCTCGAACAGGTCGAGCAACTGGTCACGATCGGCCACGCCCCAGAACATCGGGCTGTACATGCCGGTAGTCGCCGCATGGCCGCCAAAGGTAAACAGGTGAGCAGCCAGACGCGAGAGTTCGAGTTGCAGCACCCGCAGCCATTGCGCCCGCGCCGGGACATCGAGGCCGCAAAGCTGTTCGACCGCCATCGAGTACGCGACCTCCATCGGCGCCGGGTCCGGCACGCAGATGCGCGGCACCAGAGCGATGTTCTGGATCCACAGGCGCTGCTCCATCAGCTTTTCGAAGCCGCGGTGCAGGTAGCCGCCATCGGCACGCGCGGCAACCACCTTGTCACCGTGAACCTTGACCTTGAGTGCGTAGTTGCCCTCGATGCCTGGGTGATTGGGGCCGAAATTGATCTCGAACTCGTTGCTCGGCGGGTGGTTTCTGGCTTCGTAGTTTTCGGCTCTCATTGGCTTCGTCCATTCAAGATTGCCGAGTCACAAACTTGCAGGGCGGGCCGTGCCCGCCGGTCAGATTGTCTAACGTAGCCCGACCTGAGATGATCGCTTGATTGGTTGCGGCGTTCAGCCCTCATCTTCCGACCTCCGGCTGAAACGTTGTTCATCGGGCCGGACGACCACGCCGCCGCCCTGTTGTTCGAGTTCGATCAACCAGTCCGGGCGGTAGTCCTGCCAGTCGAAGTGATCGTTGACCCAGGCCTCGCTGTCGAATTCCTTGCGCATCGGCGGGGGACCATCCCATTCGGTCAGGATGAACTTCTCCATGTCCGGTGCGCCTTCGAAAAATACGCCGTACATTTCGTGGATGTCGCGCTCGAAGAAGCCGGCCGGGTGATAGATGTCGTATACCGAAACATACACACCGGGCTCGCGTGCAATGCGGGTGTGCACCGAGACCAGCAGGTGCAGTTCATATGACCACAGATGATAGACGAGTTCGAACTCACCCTCATTCGGCCAGTCGACACAGCTGATCGCCGACAGGTGAACGAAGCCGGCCCGACCCTTGAGCAGCTCGAGCAGGGCGGGCAGGGCGTCGGCCCCGACGTCGACCCGTGTTCGACGTTCGCTGCGTTGCCTGACTTTGACCTCTTTGGCCTCGCCGAGAATGATGCTCAGCCGCTCGACCGGCAAGGGCGCCGCATTCACGATTCAACCTCCAGCTTGTTGCTCAGGCCGAGCCGCATATCCAGCGCTTCGAGTGGTTCCTGATGCCTTTTCAGCAGCTCGGTATGTTTTCCCTGGGTCTCAGGACCCAGCAGGCCGTAGTGTCTGGCCTCGCCAACAACGTTGGTCGGTGTCTGCCAGGTCTCGCCGAACAACCGCTGCTGATTACCGAGGTAATAATCGTAGCGTCGGTAATAGTCCTGCCAGCCGTTCGCATTGCCGGCGGCGATCTTGTCCATCAGTCGGCGCAGGCCGGTGATCACCGCCTCGGGGCGCGGCATGCAGCCGGCGATATACAGATCGACCGGCATATAGTCGTTCAGTTTCTTCGCGGTCGCATAGGATTGCCAGTACATGCCGCCGTTCACCGTACAGGAGCAGATGCCAATCACGTATTTCGGTGAACCCATCTGTTCGTAGGTCAGCATCACGCGCTTGAGCGTTTTGACCGAGACATAGCCGGTGATCAGCAGGATGTCGGCCTGGCGCGGTGACACCATGGGCGAGATACCGAGGCGTTCCATGTCAAAACGCGAGGTCATCGCCGGCGGTAGCTCGATGGCACCACAACCGGTGCAATAGTGCAGGATGAACAGCGAGCGTGAGCGGCAGAAAGCGGTCAGCTCGTCGAACACGCGGCTGAAGACGTTGCCGCCCTTGTTCACGGCACGGCCGGGTTGTTCGATCTTGATCGGAAACTGATCTGGTTTTGACATAGTTAGCCTTGGAAAATCGGATTACCACGAAGGGCACGAAGAGGCACAAAGAACAAAATACGGCACCGCCAGATCGGGTGCATGGCCGCCTCATTAGTCGAGTGAAAATCGATACCGTCAGAGAGTCTTCGCGACCTTTGTGTTCTTTGTGGTTCAATTCGCATCGTCTTCAATCTCACGGGCCGACAAATATCGGACCGAGCAGCCGCTCAAATTGTCGGGCACAGCCCGACCCACGAGTGATGATCCCCGTCATTGGCCGATGAACACCAGGCCAAGCAATCCTAAAGCCACCGGCCATTTCCACAGCATGGTGATCATGTCCTCGGTGCGGTAGCGCGGGAACAGGAAGGCCACAGACATGGGTATCAGCAAAACCGCGAACGCCTTGGCCAGGAACGTAATCCAGTTTTCACCGCCACCGAGAAACAGGGTCACGTAAAGCACGCTGGCGGTGTAAAGCTGGAAACACTGCATCACGAACAGCCCGCCGAGGAACTTGCCGCCCATCTCGACCATCGGCCCGGTGGCGATTTCGGCCGGTGCCACGTAGATCTCGAACGGCTGCTTGCCGAGCATGCCCTGCAGTGCGAACAGGCCAGCCAGGGCGAGCAGCGGCATCTGGGTGACACCCCAGGACTCGAAGCCGCCGGACTGCTGCTGCGTGATCACATCAACGAGATTGGTGGTGCCGAAGTGCATGGCGACACCGGCAATCACGATCACGAAGGGGATGTCGTAGGCAAGCATCGCGGTGAGTGCGCGCGAGATGCCGATCGATCCGTTCGGGTTGGCGCACTGGCCGACGCCCAGGGCCAGGCCCAGTGAGGGGATCATGGTCAGGTAGAGCAGGGTGATCATGCCGCCTTTCTCGGCGATGCCATTCATGCCCGGTACCGGCAACAGGGTCTCGGCGGCGACATAGCCACCGACCGCCATCACGATACCGATCTCGTGCAACAGGCCGTGTGAGGTCTGGGTTTGCTTGCCGTACAGCTTGATGATGTCATACAGCGGTTGCAGCAGCGGCGGGCCGACCCGGCGCTGCAGGCGCGCGCCGATCTTGCGCATCATCAGCACCATGAACAGGCCGACGACGAACGCCACCAGCGGCATCACGGTCAATTCAAAGAGAAGCTCAGCCCAGTGCATGCCACATCATCCAGGTCATCACAACGGTTGTGCCGACCAGCGCCCATTGCGCCGGATTGGCCTGTTTGAAGAAACCGCGTGCCAGCATGCCCGCGGCGCCGACCGCCGATACCAGCGATGATTCCAGCCAAACGAAGCTGTTGCGGTACCAGGGCCGGATGCGATGCATCAGGCCGGCGTAAAAATTGTCGCTGTACTGGTAGCGCACGTCGGCGGTCAGGAAATGTCCGCCGGCGTAGTTGTCCAGCTGATGGACACGCTTGCTGCGTCCGCCGAAACCATAGAACAGCAGCGCACCGATGCCGAACCCGGCAAACAGGATGCCGCTGATCCAGAGCATGTCGAGACTGCCGGCCGGTGACTCGATCCCGCCGAGGATATAGTTCACGGGTTCCAGGCCGATCGCCTGCTGTACCGAGGCAACATGGCTCAATACCAGGCCCGGCGCGACACCGGTGACGAAGACCACCACGCACAACAGCAGCATCGGAATGGTCATGCTCCATGGCGCCTCTTTGACCTCGACATGCTCCAGGCGCAGCTGGCCGAGGAAGGTGTTATGCAATAGCTTGTACACGCTCAGCACGGTGCCGAGCGTGCTGATCACCGTGGCCACGAACAGCAGCGGCATGCCCTCGCTGACCAGCGAGCGGTAGATCATCCATTTCGAAACGAAGCCGTTCATCGGCGGCAGGCCAGCCAGGCCGATGATGCCGACCAGCATGGCGAGGAAGGTCAGTGGCATGCGCGCCACCAGGCCACCGAGGCGGTTCAGGTCGGCGGTGCCGGTGCGGTGGATGACCGCGAACACGGCAAGCAGCAAGATGACCTGATAACTCGCATAGTTGAACACGTGCAAAAGCCCGCCGGCGTTGCCGAGGCTGTCCGCAATCATCAGGCCGAGCAGCATATAGCCGCCCTGGCCGACGCCATGCCAGCTCAGCAAGAGGCGGGCATCGTTTTGACGCATCGCGACATAGGTCGGCAGTATCGCCGTAAGCGCGGCTACCCATAGCAGGATGTCGCGCAGGTCGACTACATCACGCCACAGCGAAAGCGTCAGCAGTTGCCCGAGGCCAATCAGCTTGATCGCCACCAGGGCGATGCCGAACAGCCCCATGCGCGCCGAGATGGAACCGAGAAAGGCAGACGCGGGTCCCGGACTGTAGGCGTAGGCCGGTGGCTGCCAAAGATGAAACGGAAGTATCGCCATCTTGACTGCGAAGCCAAGCACAAACAGAAGCGTGATGGACCACAGGGCGGTGTTCGGAAGATTCGGCGCGGCCGCACTCAATGCGGCGAACTGCAATGATCCGACATGCGCCTGGGTGACGAGCATGCCGGCAAATACTGCCATGCCCCCGGCAAGTGCGTACACGATGTAACGCAGCGCCGCGCGGATCGCCTGGCCACCGGCGAGCAGCATCAGGATCAGGCCGGACCAGCTGGTCAGTTCCCAGCCGATGAACAGTGAGATGAAGTCGGCCGAGGACAACAACAGCAACATCGCCAGAACGTTGATCTGCAGTCCGCCGTAAAGCCAGCGCAGGCTCAGGCCCTGTCTGCCGTTGGCCGCACTCCATTCACCCGCCGCAAACGCCGCCGAGAAACCGGCCGCACCAACGGTGATAACCGCGAAAAACCATCCCAAGGCGTCCAGCTGCCAGCCGACATCGTTGCCGAGCAGCTGAAATGCGACCGCGCTGCGTGTCGCATCACCCGGCGTGAGCATGAACAACAGTCCAAGTTCGACCGCGTAGGCGGCGACCAGCAGCCAGCGGCCGAATGCAATCGGTGCTAGCAGCGCGCTCATCGGGATTGCAGCGGTGGCCACCAGCATCAGAAGATCGAACGCGTTCATCAGCGGGGGATCTCCTTGCCGTCGAATACGGTCTCGATATAACCCTTCGTATCAACGCCTGATTCAGCCATGGCGTTCAGTCCCTGCCACAGCGGATTGACCATTACCGCGGAGCAAAGGAGTACGGCGGCGAACATTGCACTTGCAAACAGGTTTCCCGGGTGTTGCCTTTGTGGCATCGCTTTCGCATCGACCGGCTTATAGAGAGTTGTGATGACGCGCATCAGGTAGGCACCCTCGAGTACGGTTCCGGCGAGGATGATCGCCATCGCTGCCAATTGCAGGGTGCTGCCCGCATCGGCCAGACCACCGAGGACCAGAAACTTCGACCAGAAGCCTGGCAGTGGCGGCAGTCCGAGCAGCGACAGGGAAAACAACACGAACATCGCCGCGCCCGGCCTGGACGATGAAGCAGCGCCCTTGAGCCGCGCGATCGCGCCTCCCCAGCGATCGGCCAACAGGAACAGCGCCGATTTGACCACCAGGTGGTGCATTGCCACGGTCACGCCGGCGATCAGGCCGGCTTTGCCCGGCAGCGAAAATGCAATGAACACGACACCCAGCTGACCGACAGATGACCAGCCGAGCATGCGGGTGATGTCGCGCGCCTGGTAGGCGGCCAGTTCACCGGTGATGACGCCGAGGATGCCGAGCACCAGCAGCAGTTGACGCGCCTCTTCGTGCGGGAAGACCAGTAGCAGGATGCGCACGATCGCCAGCACCGCGAGCTTCGAGGCCAGTCCGGCCAGCAGGGCGGCCACGCGCTTGCTGGCGGCGCCATAGACCTCGGGCACCCAGCCGTTGACGGGGAAAAGCTCGGCCTTGACTCCGAAACCGATCACCAGCATCGCAAACGCGGCCAGACCCTGAGGGTTGGCCAGTTGCTCGCTCAGGGTCGCGAGATGAGCCAGATTGAGGGTGCCGGTTTGGAAATAGATCAGTGCGATTCCCATGAGCCCGAATACCGAGCCCAGGGCGCTGATCAGCAGATAACGAAACGCAGCGACGAAACCGGGCGACGATCCGCCACCCGCAGCCAGGCCGTACGAGGCGACCGCGGCCAGTTCGTAGAAGACGTACAGATTGAACAGGTCGCCGGAGAGTGCAAGACCGGTCAATGCAGAGGCCAGCAAAAGCGTCAGCGACTGGCGGCGTATGCCGGCGTCGCCATCGTCGCCAGGCCAAAGCAACAGGGTGGTCAGCGGGACCGTCAGTGCAAAAAGCAGCGCCAGCGGATCGACGTAGAGGCTGATGCCCAGCGGCGGTGCGAAGCCGCCCAACGCGATCGCGTACGGCGCTTCATAGACCGAGGCATTGCCAAACAGCACCAGGGCCGACAGCGCCAGCACCGTTGGCCCGAGCAATGCCCCGAACCAATGCAGGCCGCGACGCGCGGTTACGGGCAACAGAAAGGCACCGAGCAGAGGCAGTGCGATGGCCAGGGTTACGTCAGTCATGCTGGACTCCCGCCTCGACAGCGGCAGCGGGTGCCGGCAGGGGGCGCCCACCCGCAGGTCGCTCGCGGCTGCGCGACGGCGTGATGCCGGCCGCTGCATCCAGGTCATCCTGCATGCGCTGGCGTGCCTCCTGCATGTCGAGCGTGCCATAGCGTTGCCGGATGCGGATCACCAGTGTCAATGCCAGCGCCTGCACTCCGACCCCGATCACGATCGCCGTCAGGACCATCGCCTGCGGCACCGGATCGACCATCGTCTGAACGACGGCTGGATCGCTCACGATAGGGGCGACCGCATCCCAGCGGTAACCGGCGAGGATCAGCAACAGATTGGCGCCGGCCTCGGCGATCGCCAGTGCAAGTACCAGTCGAAACAGGTGGTTCGCCAGGACAATGCCCGCAATGCCGATAGCGCCGAGACCGATCGCACCGATGAAAAAGATGAAACCGATCGAGGTCGTCATGAAGCCACCTCGTCATCACTGGCCAGGCGTGACAACAGACTCGCCAGTTCGGAGCCTACTTTCAGGCCGACGGCAAGGTACAGCACAGGCAGGCTGCCGCTCGATACCAGTTCGCCGAGTGTGCCCTTGTCGAACATCGGGGCGAGGAAACCGTGACCCTGGAACAGCGCGATCAGGCCGACGACGATGAAGGCGGTACCGGCCAGTCCTTCGACCAGCGACAGCCAGGGGTGGCTGAGGGTTTCGCCGGGGCGAGCCAGCAACGGCAGGAAAAAGGCGGCGGCAAGCACCACGCCACCCTGAAAACCCCCACCCGGGGTGAGATGACCATGCATCACGATATACAGGCCCACCACCAGCAGCAGCGGGAACAACAGATCGGCGCCTGCGCGCAGGATGAAGCCGGCCGGGCGCTGGTGTGATCCACCATGTGCCGCGCCCAGCACCAGGCCGCCGGCGGTCGCGGCGGCGAACAGGATCGACAGCTCGCCGAGCGTGTCCAGACCGCGGTAAGCGAGCACCACGGCGGTCACGAAGTTGGCGGCACCCACCTCGTCGGCGGCCCCCTTCTGAATGGCGTCGCCGACCAGCATCGGTGGGTTGCCGAAAGGCAGGTTGCCGGTCAGCACGGTCAGCAGGAATATCAGGCCACCGAGGAACAGCAGGGTCGCAAGGCTACGCATCGCCATCCTTCCCTTTTTCTGATAAATCGAGTTTGATCAATCCCAGACGACGCAGCGCCAATGCAAGGATCAGGCTGCTCAGCCCGGCGCCGACCGCGGCCTCGGTCATGGCCACATCCGGGGCCCGCAGCATCACAAACATGACCGAGACACCGAGCGAGACGACCGATGCGGCGGCCACGGCGGCGAGCAGGTTATCGAGCAGCATCACGGCGAGTGCCGCGCCCAGGGTCAGGGTGACCACCGTCAGGGCCATCCAGATCATCGTTCACACCTGTTGTCGCCCCACAGGGGAACGCCGGCGTTACGGAATGCGCGTGCCAGGGCCGATGAGCCGATCGGGTTGGTCAACAGGATGAACAGCGCGATGACCAAGAGCTTGGCCCACCATTCGGGGTGGTGCATTCCGACGCCGAGCAACAGCGAAATCGAACCCAGTGTGACCGCCTTGGTGCCGGCCTGGATCCGGTTGTAGACGTCGGGCATGCGCAACAGACCTAGCGCGCCGAGAAAGCAGAACATTGCGCCGATTATCATGAGCAGGTCGCCGAGCAGACTCATGTGCGGTCTCCCTCGATAGCGCGGGCCAGGGCTACCACGCCGACAAAGGCCAGCACGCCGTACAGCAGGGCGACGTCCAGATACAGCGCAGAGTCGAACAGCAGTGCCAGAATCACGATGGCGCCGGTCGCGATGACGGACAGCGTGTCCGCCGCCACGATCCGGTCCGCTGTGCCCGGTCCTTTCCAGAGTCGCAACAGGGCCATTGCACAGGCGGCTCCCAACAGGGCCAGCACGATGATTTCGGGAATGGAAAAGTTCATTGCAGGAATCCACGCAGGTGGCGTTCGAATCCACCGGCGATCTCCTCTGTTGCTGCCTGCATATCGGTGCCCGGTGGACAGTCGACCCAATGCACGGTCAGGGTGTTTTCTTCGACATCCACGGTTAGCGTGCCTGGTGTGAGGGTGATGCTGTTGGCCAGTGCCAGGCGCCCCAGTTCAGAGCGCAGTGAGGTGGGTATCTGCACCAAGGCAGGGCGAATCGGCAGGGACGGTGAGAGCACGCGACGGGCCATGTCCAGATTAGCCAATACCAGTGCACGCGCCAGCCAGGCCAGGTAAAACAGAAAAGCCAGGGGCGTCCCCGGTGTGAGTCTGATCCCTGCCATCAGCGGGCGCCGACCGGCGGCCAGGACGGCCACTGCGGTCGCAACCAGGAGGCCGGCGACCAGTTCCTGTTGGTCCAGTGATCCGGCCAGTAACAGCCAGAAAATCAGGGAAAAAGCGAAGGTGAAGGTAAAGTGCTGCAACTGCTGATACATCTTAGCAAGTGGCTCGTCTGGTAAGGGCCTGCGGGATCGTGTAACACGGTTCAGACGCGGGCCTGAAGCATACCTCTATTTCGGTTACAGCTTGATGAAACATGAGGGCGCGCGTTTGATCCTTCTCAATGAAACTGGACTACGTCGACAAATCGACTCGTCAAATTGTCGAGCAAGCATCATGCCGCAATTGATACCTGGATCCTGTTCCGGGAAGATGCAACATGATTCCGCGCAGGTGAGGCTGCTAGTGTCGATATGTTCTCAACGATTGGACACGAATGAACGAGTCAGCATTCGAAGCGTTGGCCGCCAGGGATCAGGCTTCGGTCTGGCACCCGTACAGCGGCATAGATTCCGGCATGCCCGTGTTCCCGGTGGTCTCGGCCAGCGGTGTTCGCCTCAGGCTTGCCGACGGTCGCGAGCTGATCGACGGCATGGCATCCTGGTGGTGCATGATCCACGGCTACAACCATCCGATACTCAATCGGGCGATTGAAGCCCAGCTGCAGGACATGGCACATGTGATGTTCGGCGGGCTGACGCATCCGCCGGCGGTGCAGCTGGCCGAGAAACTGATCGAAATCACGCCGCCGGGGCTGGATCTGGTTTTTTTCGCCGATTCCGGTTCGGTGGCGGTCGAGGTCGCTCTGAAGATGGCGATCCAGTACTGGCACAGCCAGGGCAAATCGGAAAAGCGCCGCTTCGTGTCCCTGCGCAATGGCTATCACGGTGACACCCTGCACGCGATGTCGGTCTGCGATCCGGTTACGGGTATGCACACGCTGTTTAGCGACGTGCTGCCGCAGCAATTCTTTGTACCTGCCCCCGGGGCGGGTTTCGAGGGCGGGGCCGACAGTGCCGATATCGAGGCGCTTGAAAAGCTGCTTGCCGAACATGCCGGCGAGATCGCCGCGCTGATCCTCGAACCGGTGGTCCAGGGGGCCGGGGGCATGCGTTTCTATTCTCCCGACTATCTGCGCGCCGCGCGCGAACTGTGCGACCGATACCATGTGCTGTTGATTGCCGATGAGATTGCAACCGGCTTCGGGCGCAGCGGCAAGTTGTTTGCCTGCGAGCATGCGGCCATTGCGCCGGATATCCTTTGCCTGGGCAAGGCGTTGACCGGTGGTTATATGACCATGGCGGCGACGCTGGCCACGCGCGCGATCGGCGCGGTCATCTCCAGTGGTGATCCCGGGGTCTTCATGCATGGTCCGACCTTCATGGCCAATCCGATGGCCTGTGCCGTGTCACTGGCCAGTATCGATCTGCTGCTGACATCCGACTGGCAGGCCAATGTCGAACGTATCGAGCGGGGTTTGCATACGGGGCTCGCCGGCTGTGCGTCCATGCCGCATGTGGCCGACGTGCGTGTGCTGGGCGCGATCGGTGTGGTCGAGTTGACCCAGCCGGTCGATATGAAGGCCGTGCAGCCGATGTTCGTGGAGCAGGGTGTTTGGGTGCGGCCGTTCGGCAGGCTGGTTTATCTGATGCCGCCGTTTGTGATGGATGATGTCGATCTGGCGACGCTGACTGCGGTGGTTACCGCGGTGGTGGGTTGTCTTGTTGTTGATGGTGAGTGCTGTACGCCAGAATCTTAGGACTTGGTGCACTATCGCACGGACTAAGTTGTGATGTGCGCTCCGCCGAGCGCTTTCAAATGAGGAGTCCGCGCGTCAGCGCCAACAGGAAAGTTACGGGCATGGTCCGTAGAGAGCAGAAAAGAAGTGCTTCCGCGATGGCACACAAAAACCCGAACCCTATATAATGCCCCCTTCATTCAATATTGAGATCACCGCTTAATCGCACGGTCTCTTCACGTGGCCTTTGGTAGGGGTCACCACTGATTATGGAGATGGCGCAACATGCCCGTTGTAACCCTTCCTGACGGCTCCAGCCGGAGCTATGACAATCCCGTAACCGTCGCCGAGATCGCGTCCGACATTGGCCCCGGTCTGGCCAAGGCGGCTCTTGCCGGCAAGGTGGACGGTGAGCTGGTCGATACCTCTTTTACCATCGGCAGTGACGCCCAACTGGCCATCATTACCGGCAAGAGTGACGAGGCCCTGGAGCTGATACGGCACGATGCGGCGCATGTCATGGCACAGGCGGTGCAGGAACTGTTTCCCGGTACCCAGGTGACCATCGGGCCGGCGATCGAGGATGGGTTTTATTACGACTTCGCGCGCGAGGAGCCGTTCGCCCCGGCCGATCTGCAAAAGATCGAGGACCGCATGCGCGAGATTGTCGGCCGCGATCTGCCGGTCGAGCGCGAGGTATGGGATCGGGATGAGGCGAAGAGGGCCTTCGGTGATATCGGTGAGGCCTACAAGGTCGAGATCATTGAAGACATCATCCCGGAAGGTGAAGAGGTCTCGGTTTACCGACAGGGTGAATGGTTCGATGTCTGTCGCGGACCGCATCTGCCGAGCACCGGCAAACTGCCCAAGGCTTTCAAGCTGATGAAGCTCGCCGGCGCCTACTGGCGTGGTGATTCGAACAATCCGATGCTGCAGCGCATCTACGGGACGGCCTGGCGCGACAAGAAAGAACTCAAGGCCTATCTGCACCGCCTCGAAGAGGCCGAGAAGCGTGATCATCGCAAGATCGGCAAGGCGCTGGACCTGTTTCATTCCCAGGACGAGGCGCCCGGCATGGTGTTCTGGCACAACCGCGGCTGGACCATCTACCTCGCGGTGCAGGAGTACATCCGCGACAAGCTGCGTGGTCACGGCTATGAGGAGGTTCACACGCCACAGGTTATCGATCGCTCGCTGTGGGAGAAATCCGGTCACTGGGAGAAGTTCCGCGACGACATCTTCATTACCGAGACCGAAGGCCGGGTATACGCGATCAAGCCGATGAACTGCCCGGCGCATATCCAGATCTACAACCATGGCCTGAAGAGTTATCGGGATCTGCCGCTGCGCCTGGCGGAGTTTGGATCCTGTCACCGTAACGAGCCGTCGGGCACGCTGCACGGCCTGATGCGCGTGCGCAGTTTCGTGCAGGATGATGCGCATATCTTCTGTACCGAAGAGCAGATCCTTCCGGAGGTGCTGGCGTTCAGTGATCTGTTGTTCGAGGTGTACAAGGATTTCGGCTTTGAAGACGTCCTGGTGAAGCTTTCAACGCGGCCAGAAAAGCGTGTTGGATCAGATGAGATATGGGATAAAGCTGAGAAAGCACTTGAAGATGCGCTCAACGAGCGCGGCCTGGACTGGGAGCTGCAGCCGGGCGAGGGCGCCTTCTACGGGCCCAAGATCGAATACTCGTTGCGCGATTGTCTCAATCGGGTCTGGCAGCTGGGCACTATCCAGCTGGATTTCTCGATGCCGGAGCGTCTCGGGGCCTCTTACATCGCCGAAGACAACAGCAAACAGGTACCGGTCATGCTGCACCGGGCCATCCTGGGTTCGATCGAGCGTTTCATCGGGATTCTGATCGAACACCATGCCGGCGCTTTCCCGCTGTGGCTGGCGCCGGTGCAGGCCGTAGTGATGAATATCACCGATCGGCAGGCCGATTTTTGTAAAGAAGTGGCGAAAAGCCTTCAGGATAAAGGATTTAGAGTCGAAATTGACTTGAGGAACGAGAAAATTGGCTTTAAAATCCGCGAGCACACATTGCAGCGCACGCCTTATCTTCTGGTGGTCGGTGATCGTGAGGTGGAAAATCGCAGCGTAGCGTTACGCACGCGCAGCGGTGAAGATCTCGGTTCCGTGCCATTGGGTGAATTGATTCAGCGGTTTGAGGCGGAAGTCACCCAGCGCGCATGATGCAAAGCCCCGACGGCGCCCAAGCATGTGCCTGATTTCGGGAGTATTCGGGCCTGAATCCCAGAAAGCACTGGCGTCTGCCGGTGCTTTCTTGCTTGTCAGGCCTTTGGTTTATTTAGGAGGAAGACGGTTATAGCCAGACAATCCGAGAAGCGGAATCGCCTGAATGGAGAGATCACCGTAAGTGAAGTGCGCCTGATTGGGCAAGACGGCGAACAGGTAGGTATCGTGCCGATAGCCGAGGCGATGGCCATTGCCTCGGAATCAAGCCTTGACCTGGTCGAGATCCAGCCGAATGCGGAACCGCCGGTCTGCCGGGTCATGGACTTCGGAAAATTCGTATTTGAGCTCAAGAAGCAAAAACAGGAAGCGCGCAAGAAGCAGAAACAGGTACAGGTCAAAGAGGTCAAGTTTCGTCCCGGAACCGAGATCGGCGACTATCAGGTAAAGCTGCGTAACCTGCATCGCTTCCTCGAGGACGGTGACAAGGCCAAGGTGACCATGCGATTCCGCGGTCGGGAACACGCACACCGCGAGCGTGGTCTGGAACTGCTGCAAAGAATCGAGAAAGACCTCGAGGAAGTTTCGCTGGTCGAGCAACGGCCGATGATGGAAGGGCGCCAGATGATCATGGTGCTCGGGCCGAAACGGAACAAATAGAACAGCGGCCTTCAGTCTGAAGGTTGCGGGGCGGTCGGGCCAACAAGGCATTGCCTTGGCTGTCCATTTATAAACTTTGATAGTTTAAGGAGTAGAAAATGCCAAAGATAAAGACCCTTCGGGGTGCTGCGAAACGTTTCCGGATCACTGCCGGTGGCGTCAAGCGCAACCAGTCTCACCGTCGTCATATCCTGACGAAGAAGTCCACCAAGCGTAAGCGTCAGCTGCGTTCGCCGTCGATGCTGCACAAGCACGATGTGGCAGCCGCGCGTCGCATGATTCCATACGCCTGATCCGGGGAGACTGAGAAATGCCAAGAGTAAAACGTGGTGTGCAGGCGCACGCCAGACACAAGAAGGTTCTGAAGGCGGCCAAGGGTTACTACGGCGCCCGTGGCACGGTTTATCGTGTTGCCAAGCAGGCGGTGATCAAGGCCGGTCAATATGCTTACCGCGACCGTCGGGTCAAAAAGCGCGAGTTTCGTGCCCTGTGGATCCAGCGCATCAATGCCGCAGCGCGGTTGTGCGACATGTCCTACAGTCGCTTCATTGACGGCCTGAACAAGGCTGGCATCGAGGTTGACCGCAAGATGTTGGCCGATATCGCCGTGCACGACATGCCTGCGTTTGAACAACTCGCTGAGAAGGCCAAGGCTGCCCTCGCGAGCTGATGACGGCCGCCGGACGTTTTCGTCCGGTGAGCCCGTGATCGATTGAGAAGGGGGAAGGCCGGAACGGTCTTTCCCCTTTTCTAGTTTCGGAACAGAACAACAGGAACGCGGAGAACGCAAAGGAATCGCAAAGAACCCAGAGGTTTTCCAGGAAAATCTTTGCGGCCTCTGCGCTTCTCTGCGCCCTCTGCGTTCCAAAAGAATGAAGTTGGAAAGTCACTCATGAGTAACGACCTCGACGATCTCCTTTCACAGGCCTCGCAAGCGGTTGCCTCGGCACCCGATCTGCGCGCACTCGATGAGGTCCGTGTGCAGTTCCTTGGAAAGAGCGGGCACTTCACCCAGCGTCTGAAGCAACTCGGAAAGCTGCCGCCGGAAGAGCGCAAGACCGCCGGTCAGGAAATCAACAGGGCCAAGCAGGTTTTTCAGCAGGCGATCGAGGCGCGCAAGACGGCACTCGAGGCTGCCGAACTGGCGAATCGCCTTTCGTCCGAGCGTATCGATGTTTCGCTGCCTGGCCGTGACGTGGCCAGTGGTGGCCTGCATCCGGTCACGCGCACCATGCAGCGTATCGAGGCGTTCTTCGCCAGTGCCGGATTCGAGGTCGCCGAAGGCCCGGAGATCGAAGACGATTTCCACAACTTCGAGGCACTCAACATCCCGGCGCACCATCCCGCGCGCGCGATGCACGATACCTTTTATTTCGATGAACATCTGCTGCTGCGCACGCACACATCGCCAGTGCAGATCCGGCATATGAAAGATGCCGAGCCTCCGATGAAGGTTATCGCGCCGGGCCGCGTCTATCGCTGCGATTCCGATTTGACCCATACGCCGATGTTTCATCAGGTAGAGGGCTTCCTGGTCGACGAGCAGGTAAGCTTTGCCGATCTCAAGGGCATCCTGAATGCCTTCCTGCACGGCTTTTTTGAACGTGATGATCTTGCAGTGCGTTTCCGTCCGTCGTACTTCCCGTTCACCGAGCCTTCGGCCGAGGTCGATATCCAGTGCGTGATGTGCAGTGGCAAGGGCTGCCGGGTGTGTGGTCACACCGGCTGGCTCGAGGTGCTGGGCTGCGGAATGATCCACCCCGAGGTGTTCCGCCACGTCGGCATCGACAGTGAAAAATACCTGGGCTATGCGTTCGGCATGGGTGTCGAGCGCCTGGCCATGCTGCGCTACGGGGTCAATGATCTGCGGCTGTTTTTCGAGAACGATCTGCGTTTCCTGAAGCAGTTTGCCTAGTAAGAAAATTAACCACGAAGGACACAAAGGTCACTAAGCAAACGGCTGCCTTGATTGGGAAGGGTGCGTGGATCGAAGGCGGAGCAACGCTGTGGCTTGAAGGGTGCGCAAACAGCGCTTTTTTTGTGTTCTTCGTGACCTTTGTGGTTAAAAGTTGAAGTTGGGAAACAACAATGAGATTTAGTGAAGCCTGGCTGCGCGAATGGGTGAACCCCGATATCGGCACCGATGAACTGGCCGATCAGTTGAGTATGGCCGGCCTCGAGGTCGATTCTGTTGAGCCGGCCGCGCCGGCGTTCAGCGGTGTCGTCGTCGGTGAGGTGCTGACCCGCGACCAGCATCCGGACGCTGACAAGCTCAGCGTGTGCAGTGTCAACATCGGCACAGATGAGCCCTCACAGATCGTGTGTGGTGCGAAGAACGTCACCGCCGGCATGCGCGTGCCGGTTGCCACGGTCGGGGCCACGCTGCCGGGCGATTTCAAAATCAAGAAGGCCAAGCTGCGCGGGGTGCAGTCGCTGGGTATGATCTGCTCGGCCTCTGAGCTGGGGCTGGCCGAATCGTCTGACGGCATCATGTCCCTGCCGTCCGATGCACCGGTTGGTGCGGATTTTCGTGATTACCTGTTGCTCGATGATCAGTGCATCGATGTCGACCTGACACCGGATCGTGCCGACTGCCTGAGCCTGGCCGGCGTGGCGCGCGAGGTGGGAGTGCTCAACCGCGCGCCGGTCAAGTCGCCGCAGATCGATCCGGTGCCCGCGAGTATCGACGATGTGTTTCCTGTCGCGCTCGAGGCCGGCGAGGCCTGCCCGCGTTACCTGTGTCGTATCGTGCGCGGAATCGATGCCAGCGCCACGACGCCGGACTGGATGATCGAGAAGCTGCGTCGCGGTGGATTGCGCGCGATCTCGCCGGTGGTCGATATCACCAACTTCATCATGCTCGAGCTGGGTCAGCCGATGCACGGCTTTGACCTGGCCAGACTCGACGGCGGTATTCGCGTGCGCATGGCCGAAGAGGGTGAAAAGCTGAGCCTGCTCGACGGCAGCGAGGCGACCCTGCGCGCCGACACCCTGGTAATTGCGGATCAGAGTCGGGCGCTGGCGATGGCCGGGATCATGGGCGGCGAGGACTCGGGTGTTACCGAATCCACCAGTGACGTGTTACTCGAGGCCGCTTTCTTTGCGCCATTGGCGATAGCAGGCCAGGCCCGCAGCTACGGCCTGCACACCGATTCCTCGCATCGCTTCGAACGCGGTGTGGATTCATGCCTGCAGCATAAGGCGATGGAACGGGCGACGGCATTGATGCTCGATATCGTCGGTGGCCAGGCAGGACCCGTCACCGAGATGAAGTCTGATAGCCACCTGCCGGTGGCAAAGCCGGTTGCCTTGCGGCGCAGCCGCGTAAAGCGCCTGCTCGGGGTCGATATCGATGATCAGACGATTGCCGACATCCTGGTTCGTCTGGACATGCAGCTCGCCACCAACGACGAGGGCTGGATGGTGACCGCGCCCAGCGCGCGTTTTGACATTGCGATCGAGTCGGATCTGATAGAGGAGATTGGACGCATCTACGGCTATGCCAATATTCCGGCCAGCCTGAGCTCCGCGCCGGTGAGCGTGGTGCTGCGGCCAGAGGCCGAGTTCAACCTGGCTGCGGCCAAGCAGTTGCTGGTTCACCGCGGTTATCAGGAGGCCATCACCTACAGCTTCATCGCGCCGGAGATCGCCGAGGTGCTGACGCCGGATGCCGAGCCGATCAAGCTTGCCAATCCGATATCGGCCGACATGTCGGACATGCGCGCCAGTATCTGGCCCGGCCTGATTCAGACCCTAAAGCACAACCTGGCGCGGCAGCAGGCCCGTGTGCGGGTGTTCGAGAGCGGCCTGGCCTTTGCCCGGGTCGGAGGCGCGATCACGCAGGTGCCCAAGCTCGCCGGCCTGATCTTTGGTGAAGCGGCCGTCGAGCAATGGGGACTGCAGACGCGCGCGGTCGATTTCTTCGACATCAAGTCGGATCTCGAATCGGTGCTGCACCAGGTGGCCGATGCCGCTGAGTTCCGTTTCGAGGCCGCGGAATACCCGGCGCTGCATCCGGGCCAGACCGCACGCATCCTGCGCAAGGGCGAGCCGATCGGTTGGGTGGGGCTGTTGCACCCGGCCGCGCAGAAGGCGCTGGACGTGCCGAAAGGCGTGTTCCTGTTCGAAATCGAACTGGGGCCACTCCGGTTGGGTGGCATACCGAAATTCGAGGCCTTGTCCAAGTTTCCGGCGATCCGGCGCGACTTTGCGCTGCTGGTCGACCGCGACCTTCCATACCAGGCGGTGCTGGATTGCGTGCGTGATACGGCGCCCG
>Ga0316196_10000192_pt1 | contig 21205 bp, 17 predicted proteins | sample Eddsed2cm_MG_FD_204938 | JGI IMG/M metagenome (GOLD analysis project Ga0316196, IMG submission 204938) | Coastal sediment microbial communities from Maine, United States - Eddy sediment 2 cm | ecosystem: Environmental > Aquatic > Marine > Coastal > Sediment | place: USA: Maine | collected... | reverse complement strand
GGCCTTGGCATCTTTTTCGAAAAAACAGCGAGTGACGACGAGAACTACTCGGTCGATCATTCCGCAGTGGTACTCGTGATCAACCCGGACGGACAGTTCCAGGCGTTGTTTAGCGCTCCGCACGAAGTCGAGAATTTCGTTCATGACCTGCCAATAATTATGAGTCGACAATGAAGCGCATCATCCCTGTTTTGCTGCTGGCACTTCTGGGCTGCGCCTGTTCCCAGGACCCAGCGCCGTTTGTCGCAAGTGATGTTGTCGTGTCAAAACCCAAGCCCGGTATGAATATGACAGCCGGCTACCTGACCTTGAGCAACAACGCATCACAACCGATTGTCATTACGCATGTCGCGAGCCCCCAGTTCGAGTCCGTCGAATTACATGAGTCGGTGATCGAGGACGGTATGGCGCGGATGTACCCACTTGGCGATTTGACGATTCTGGCGAAGTCGTCGGTTGTATTTCAGCCAGGCGGCAAGCACCTGATGCTCATGCGGCCCGTCGGCGAATTCGACACCGTTTCTCTCGATTTTTACGCAGGCGAGGCGGTTGTTTTGACCGTTAACGTCGCGCTGAGCGACTGACTCCGATGCTCGGGCGTCTATTCGCGTACCTGCAGTACCTGCTGCCCCGCTTCTGGTTGACCGGGCTGATTTATCGCGTTGCGAGAATTCGCAACGTTTCCGTGAAAGACTTCCTGATCACCAAATTCGTCAGTCTCTACGATGTCGACATCGACGACGTCAAACTCGATGTACCCGGAGACTTCGAGACATTTAACGCATTTTTCATTCGCGAGCTCGAGAACGATGCGCGGCCAGTCGATTCGGATGTGCATTCCATCGTCTCGCCGGTCGACGGAACCATCAGCAGTGCCGGACCGATTCGGCACAATAATATTTTCCAGGCAAAGGGCTTCGACTACTCACTCGAAGACCTGCTGGCAACTGACCTGCAGGATGCCCGACGTTACGTTGACGGTAGCTACGCGACGATCTACCTCGCACCGTACAATTATCACCGCATACATGCGCCCCTGGACGGAAAAGTGGTCGCCGCGCGTTACATACCGGGTGATCTGTTTAGCGTGAGCACCGCAACGGCGGCAAACGTACCCGGCCTGTTCCGGCGTAATGAGCGGCTTGTGGTCCACCTTGAGTCTACCCACGGTCCTTACGCACTGGTCTTCGTCGGCGCACTCAATGTCGGCAGTATCAGCACCCCCTGGAGCGGCGAGATTCGTCCGCGCAAAGCAGGCGTTGTCGAAATGATCAGCCTTGAGAAGGGACCCGATGCGGTTCGCAAGGGTGATCTTGTCGGTTGGTTCAACATGGGCAGCACGGTGATCCTGCTACTGCCGGCCGGCGCAGGTTCCTGGAAGACCGACCTCGTCCCGAATTCCACCGTGCGGATGGGAGAGTCCATCGGCGCGGTTCAGTCTGCGTGAGCGACTGGAAGCCTCTGTCAGATACGCGCGTCGCAATGCGCCGTGCGGCAATGCTCGACAGGGCTCGCGAGTATTTCAGTGACCAGGGATTGCTATCCGTCGACACGCCGGCACTGAGTCGCTACGCCACGTCCGATCGGAACATCGAAAATCTTGGCGTTCGCAGCAAGCCCGGCAGGGACTCATTTCTGCAAACGTCGCCGGAAACGTACATGAAACGGCTGCTCGCGAGTGGTTATCCCAATATCTACACGATTTGCAGGGTGTTTCGTGATGGCGAGTCGGGCAAACGGCATCTGCCGGAATTCACGATGGCCGAGTGGTATCGGCTCGGCTTTGAACTCGATGCAATCATCGATGATTGTGTCGACTTTATCGCCACCTGCCTGAGCCTGGCATCGCTTTGCGAGAATGTAGTGAAACGCGACTACAACGATGTGATGTTGGAGTTTGCAGACGTTGATGCACTCGATGCGAGTACTGGCGAGCTTGTCGAGCGAGCGACGAACGATGTGCGGCTGCAAGCCGAACTCAAAGATGATCGGAGCGCCGCGCTCGACCTGATCATGAGTACGATTGTCGCGCCATGTTTCGAACCCGACAAACTCACAGTCGTGCAGCACTACCCTGCCAGCCAGGCCGCACTCGCGCGTCTTTGTCCCGCTGATGATCGGGTCGCGGATCGTTTTGAAGTGTTCTGTGGCGATCTCGAGCTCGCCAACGGTTACGTCGAATTGACCGACCCCGCTGAACAGCGTCGGCGCTTTGAGGAAGATATCGCGAACCGCGAGCAATCAGGCCAGAGTAGCCTGCTTGCCGACGAGTCCCTGCTTGCTGCATTGCAGGCCGGCCTCCCGGAGTGTGCCGGCGTGTCTGTCGGTCTTGAACGCTTGCATATGGTGCTCGATCAGGCCGAGGATATAGGTGACGTCATTACTTTCATGACACAAACATCATGAGCGATACCAACTACACACTTCTCGAATCACAACTGACCGCCCTGATCGGCGACGAGGTCGATGCGCTGGCCAATGCCAGTAACTTCGTAGGTCTGCTTTTTGCTGCGCTCGATGACGTCAACTGGCTTGGCATTTATGTCTTGCGCGGTGACGAGCTCGTGCTCGGCCCGTTCCAGGGGAAGCCTGCCTGCGTCAGGATTCCGACAGGTAACGGCGTCTGCGGCACAGCCGCCGCGACGCGCGAGACGCAGCGCATTGCAGACGTGCATGCATTTCCGGGCCACATCGCCTGCGATGCGGACTCTCGATCGGAACTCGTCGTACCGTTAATTGTCGCCGGGCAACTGATCGGCGTGCTCGATATCGACAGCCCATCGCTCGACCGCTTCAGCGCAGCCGACCAGGAAGGTATCGAGTCGATGTGTCGGGCGTACTGCCGCGTTGTTACGGCAGATTTGGGGTCAGAGCCCAAGGGCTCTGACCCCGAATCTGCCATTCAATTTATTTGACGCGTGATACGTACTCTTTCGAGCGCGTGTCGACCTTGATCACCTCGTTCTGATCAACGAACAGCGGTACACGCACGACGGCACCGGTGGACAAGGTGGCTGGCTTCACACCGCCACTCGCGGTATCCCCCTTGACGCCGGGATCCGTTTCAACGATCTCGAGTTCGACAAAGTTGGGCGCTTCAACAATCAGCGGCGAGTTATTCCACAACGTGATCTGGCACATGTCGCCATCACTGATCCAGTCTTTTGCGTCGCCGACCGCTTTCGCGTCCGCGGCAAACTGCTCAAACGTGTCAGCCACCATGAAATGCCAGAATTCACCGTCGGTATACAAGTACTGCATCTCGGTATCCATGACGTCCGCCGCTTCAACACTCTCGCCCGACTTGAACGTCTTGTCGACGGTCTTGCCGGTCTTGAGGTTCTTAATACGGACACGATTGAATGCCTGGCCCTTGCCGGGTTTTACGAATTCGTTTTCGACAATGATGCAAGGATCGCTGTCAAGAATGATCTTGAGCCCCGAGCGGAACTCGTTAGTGCTGTAATTTGCCATAATCTAGGATGATACCGGAGTCGCGGTCTCGTGCCAGCAGATCGCGAATTATCACAGTGATCGCGCCTAATTCACACCGAAATATGATTCCCGTCACGGTTTTGTTACGCCGACCGGGACTTGGGTATAGGCGGTGCTAGACTCAATGCTCTTTAACAGAATCCGGATCAGTACGGATACCTCCGGATCATTGCAAGGAACGCAATTTGAACGGGCGTCACAGCATTTCAATAGCCGTCCTGACCGAGAATCAGGACGACGTTGCGCTGATCAACAGCTCGCTGCGCGATGGCGGTCATGCCGCACATTGCCTTTGGACCAACAACCCAAAGCATCTGAGCGAAACCCTTGCGGCAGAGAACGTGGAATTGTTGATTCTCAATTGCGACAACTACCCCGACACTATTCGCCAGGTCATCAAACAAAAAGACCGTTTTAATCCCGAAGTTCCACTCATCGTGATCCAGGAACAGGCTGACGAGTTCAGCATCCAGAAAGCCATGAAAAACGGCGCCTGCGATCTCGTATCGATTGGCAACAAGGATCGATTGCAGTCCGTTGTTTCGCGCGAACTGCGAGCATTGCGCGTGGAACGCGCGTTGAACTCGACGATTCACTCGGCAACCGAATACAAGAAACAGCTCAAGGACTACATGCAGACCTCCGCCGACGCGATTGCGCTGGTCGAAGAAGGCATTATCACTGCCGTCAATGAATCGTGGTTGAAGCTGTTCCGCGCTGCGAGCAACGACGAGGTGCTCGGAATGCCGTTGATGGACAACTTCGAATCCGAGAGCCAGGCAGCCATCAAGGGTGCGTTGGTCGCCGCGATTGCCGGCAAGTGGGCGAGTGATGAGAAGCTCATCGCCAGATCTCCCATTACGAGCGATGACATCAACGAGGTTCACCTCGAATTTCGCAAATTCGCGTTCGACAATAGCCCATGTGTCCAGGTCAAGGTGTCGGCGCCGGACAAAGACAGCAACGAGCCTACCAAGCTCGTGCACGATGCGTTAAAACGTGATCCGACGACACTGTTCTTCCATCGTGCCCAGTTCATTGAGCGCCTCCAAAAGCGTCTTGCACGGAAACCGTCATCGGGTACGCATGTACTTGCCTACGTAAAGGTCGACAATTTCGGGCTGGTGCTCGAGAAGGTCGGCATTTTGAATTCCGATGAGATCCTCGGGCAGTTCGCCGAGGCACTGCGCAAGCGCCTGCATCCACGCGACGTCGCCGGACGCTTCGAGGGCACCTCGATGATGGTACTGCTGGAACGTGGTAGCGCACGTGACGCCGAGGTCTGGGGTAATCAGCTCTGCGAGAGCATTCGCAAGAAGACCTTCGAAGTTGCCGATAATTCTACGCAACTGACCTGCACCGTCGGCATCTGTGCCGCAAACGAGGTCTACAGCAACCTCGAGGAGTATGTCGCTGCAACCATCGATGCCTACCAGATTGGCAGGGAGGCCGGTGGCAATACAGCAATGCTGAACGAGAGCGCGGATGAAGACTCCAAGCAGAAGGAATTCGACGCAATCTGGGTCAAGCACCTCAAATCGGCGCTGATGGACAATCGGTTCCGTCTCGCCCAGTTGCCAATCGCCGGTCTTCGCAGCGATGGCATCGAGATGTACGACCTGCTCGTTCGCATGCTCGACGAACAAGGTAACTCGGTTCTGCCGTCAGAGTTTCTGCCTGCGGCGGAACGCAGCAATATGATGAAGAATATCGATCGCTTCATGGTCAAATCGGCGATCGACTTCTGCAAGGAATCTGAGGCAGACCGCGTCTTCGTGCGGCTCTCCAAACAATCCATACTCGATCCCACGACCTTGCCGTGGATGGACCAGGAATTCGAGAAGCACGAGTTCGACTGCACTCGGCTCGTGATGCAGATTCCGGAGCGCGACGCCGCGAAACACATCAAACAGACGCGTGCGATCGTCAACAAGCTCCGCAAGATTGGGGTTGGCTTTGCGCTGGAGCACTACGGCATTGACCGTGAGAAGTTCCAGATTCTCGATATCCTCAAGCCCGACTACATCAAGATTGATGGCGAACTCATGCACTCACTGATGACGGACAAGGAAACGCAGCAAAGCGTTGGGAAGATTGTCCGCGCCGCCCACGAACGCAATATCAAGTCGATCGCCGAACGCGTCGAGAATGCCAATGCCATGGCCGTGCTTTTTCAACTCGGCCTCGACTACATGCAGGGCCATTATGTCAACGAGCCTGAGGTCGTTTTGCAGGACACTCAGAACCGCCAGCAGACATCCCTGGCCGAACTCACCGCTGCAAACGCCAACTAATTGATTTTAAAGGTCAAAAAAGGTGTGACGCACGTCACACTCTGAAGTTGGACCCATACGCTAACGGCAGTAAGCCGGCAAAACATAGAATGGCCGGGACTGTGCGGGACAAGCCGTACGAATGAGGTACCGGTAAGTGAATACATCATCGAAACTGAAGTCCGCTCTCGTCGTCGTCGGTGGCAGCCTTGCTGCCTCGCCAGCCACTGCGCTGGAAATCGGCGACGTTAAAGTCCATTCAACGCTGGGCCAGCCGCTGCGTGCAAGCATCGCCTACGCGCTTGGACCGAACGAAATGATATCCGATAGCTGCGTATCGCTGCAGCCTATGATGGGTGCAGGTGGGGTGCCATCCATCGATCGCGGTTCCCTGGTTGTCGCTGACGGTGTAATCGCCATCACGGGCAGCTCGATCATGCGAGAGCCGCTGGTTTCGATGCGCGTAACGATTGACTGCCAGTACACGCCGCGCCTGGCGCGCGACTACTTGATGTTTATCAATCCGACGGGTGTCTCAGTGATTGCGGCGCCGACGCCGGAACGCGTCGCCACGCAACCACAGCTCGATGCACAACGGGTCATCGGACGTACGCCGGCAGCCGAACGTCCGCGAAGTGTGATTAGCGAACCGATCGCCGAGGCCACGCGATTCCAGGCACCGCCGGGCGCAACGCTGGGCGAGATCGCGCAACAAGTTGAGAATCGACCTGCAGGTGTCTGGAAAACAGCGAACCTGATTTTTGAAATGAATCCTGATGCGTTCATCGACAACGACCCGAACAAACTCAAGGCCGGAAGCTGGTTGATGATCCCGAGTTTCAGCGCTGACCCCGCGGTAACGCCTGCCAATGCGGCCGTGCCAGCTGCGGCCGACCCCGTTGTGCCTCCGGCAGGCAGCGAGGTCTATGAGCCAGTCGATGTTCCGGCGGACACAGTGCAGGCTGACAACCGGGCACAATCAAGCGAATCACCACTGGTAGATCTGCAGCCTGGCGATCTCGTCATTGACGCAAACAATCCGTTCGTCGCGCCAGCCAGGTCGACCAGTACGGAAACCGTCGTCATACCGGATACCGAGCTCGAAGGTCCGCAAACGACATCGACGTCACCGAATGTACCGGTCGCCGTAATCCGGCAGGCCACCGGGAGTGAGACATCGACAAACAAATGGCTGTGGTGGCTGGCTGGCGGTGGCGCCGCAATCATCCTCGCGCTGGTGCTTTTTGGTCGTCGCTTCCGTGATGGGTTTGGCTCAAGCCCGATCGCGCCAGCCATACCGCAGCGTCGCGCGACGGATGGCGACACTCAGAACCTGGCAGCTGTCGGCGAAATTGAGGTCGAAATTTTCGAAGAACCCGCAGCCACTGAGAGCCTCGCGATCGACGCAGATCTCATTATTGGTACTGGATTACAACAAGGCACCGAAGTCGACGTCGCTCAGGACTTCTGCTTTGCGTCAACGACTGCGCTGGATCTCGAACTGACTGAAGAAATGTCGGGTGATGGCGAGATTTCAGAGACTGACATCCTGCCGCCGCTGCGCACTGACGAACAGTCGATCCTCGAGAGTGAAGTCATGCCTGAGGACGATGAATATGACATGTCAGTGATCGTAGACGCGACGAAAATGCCCGGTCCTGACGACATTACGCAACGTGACCTCGAGGCCGTCCAGGTGGATGACGGGGACGAGACACTGATCACCGGTGACTACACGGTGAGCCAGGAAGTCGACTACAACATCGTCGAGCAAGACTATGAGGACGAGATGACTGCAACGCAGGCACTTAGCGCAGAGATCATGAAAGCTGCCGATGAGCTGACGGTGAGCCTTGACGAGGCTAACCAGGCTGCCGACGCAGCATCAGAACCGCCGCTTGCCACGGTGCATGAACTCGATATCACGGCGCAGTTGCCCGTTCAGGATCAGAACGAGATTGGCGACGATGATGACACCGGGGTAAACCCGACGATCAACATGGAAGCTGATAACGACACGATCGAAATGCCAAAGGGCGGCAAGAAGACCGGCTAGCTATTCGCAGAAGGCGCAGAAGGGGTCAGAGCCCAAGGGCTCTGACCCCTTGTTCGTAAAGGACTGGATAGTTATTCGCGAGTGATACCAACAAGGCGATCCACGTTGCGCCAGCCTCTCGGCAACAGCCCCCCTCGAAGGGCTCGCTCGCCGTAGTATGCATCCGAGTCGTTCCACTTGATCGTCATGATGCGCGAACCGCAGTAAACCTGCAGATCACCATCTTCGGGGACGACCGCTGCTGCGATCATCTTCTCTTCACCCGTCTTGTACTTCTTCGACGGAATGTTGATCAACTTGTTGCCCTTACCCTTGGCAAGCTCCGGCAGCTCGTCCATCTCGAACATCAGCAGGCGGCCGATACTGCTTACGGCGGCAATCAGGCATTCGGTGTCGGCAGGTATCGGCGCCGGAACCACCGCCTTACCGCCCGGCGGTACGCGCAGGATCGCCTTACCCGCCTTGTTGCGTGTCACGAGGTCCTCGAGCGTCGCGACAAAACCGTAACCTGCATCACTCGCGAGCAGGTACTTCTGGTCGTTATCGCCGATCATCGCACCACAGAACTCGGCACCATCAGGTGGCTTGAAGCGGCTCGACAGAGGCTCGCCCTGCCCGCGCGCCGACGGCAAAGTGCCGGCAATGACGCTGTAGACACGTCCCGTGCTGTCGATGAACATCGCGAGCTGGTTACTGCGACCCTGCGCTGCGGCAAGATAGGCATCACCTGACTTGTAGCTAAGCGCCAGCGCGTCAACTTCGTGGCCTTTCGCCGCACGCGCGAAGCCCCGCTGGGACAGGACGACGGTTACCGGTTCGCTCGAAACCAGCTGCGTTTCATCAAGCGCCTGCGCAGCCTCACGCTCAACAATTGCGGTACGACGATCGTCACCATAGGCCTCGGCGTCTTCGAGAATCTCTTTCTTGATCAGCGTCTTCAGGCGGGCGGCGCTTCCAAGCGTTTTCTCCAGCGTTGCGCGCTCTTCATTGAGCTCGTCCTGCTCGCCCCTGATCTTCATTTCCTCAAGCTTGGCGAGATTGCGCAGCCTGAGGTTCAGAATGGCCTCTGCCTGGATATCGCTGAGTTTGAATTTCTTCATCAGCACTGGCTTGGGCTCGTCTTCCTTGCGAATGATCGCAATGACCTCGTCGATATTGAGGTACGCAGCCAGCAGGCCATCGAGAATATGCAGCCGGTCGGTAACGATCTGCAGCCGGTGCTGTAAGCGGCGTGTGACCGTGTCCTTGCGAAACTTGATCCATTCCTTGAGCAGACTGACGAGGTCGAACGCCCGCGGGCGGCCCTCGAGGTCAATGATGTTCATGTTGACGCGGCAGGTGCGCTCGAGCGATGTCGTCGAGAACAAGTGAGACATCAATTCCTCTTTGTCGACGCGGTTCGAGCGTGGCGTAATAACAAGCCTTGTCGGGTCCTCGTGATCGGACTCATCACGCAGGTCTTCAACCTGCGGCAATTTTTTGGCGCGCATCTGCGCCGCAATCTGCTCGAGTATCTTGCCACCCGAGATCTGGTGCGGCAGCGCCGTGATGACGATGTCACCTTTCTCGATTTTGTACGCCGCGCGCAGGCGCAATGTGCCGCTGCCGGTCGAGTAGATCTGCTTGATGTCCTCGTGCGGTGACACAAGTTCACCGCCGGTCGGGTAATCCGGGCCTTTGATGTGTTTCATCAAGGCAGACACCGTGGCCTTGGGGTTGTCGAGCAGGTGAATCAACGCACTCGCGACTTCATTGAGGTTGTGCGGCGGAACGTCCGTCGAAAGCCCGACAGCAATACCGGTGGTGCCGTTCAACAGCAAATTTGGCAGGCGGGCGGGCAGGACAACCGGCTCGTTCATCGTGCCATCGAAATTCGGGACCCAGTCAACGGTGCCGTGGGCAAGCTCCTGCAACAGGCTCTTCGCGTACGGCGTCAGGCGCGACTCGGTGTAACGCATCGCGGCGAATGACTTCGGGTCGTCGGTCGAACCCCAGTTGCCCTGACCGTCGACGATCGGGTAACGATACGAGAAGTCCTGCGCCATCAGCACCATTGCCTCGTAACAGGCCGAGTCTCCGTGCGGATGGAACTTGCCGATAACGTCGCCGACCGTGCGTGCTGATTTCTTGGGCTTCTGTCCGGCCGAGAGACCCAGCTCACTCATCGCGTAGATGATGCGTCGTTGTACGGGCTTGAGTCCGTCACCAATCTGCGGCAGCGCACGATCGAGGATGACGTACATCGAATAGTCGAGATATGCCTTCTCGGTATATTCCTTGAGTGGCTGTTGCTCAACGCCTTCAAGATTCAAACTGTTTTGCATACTCATACCTCGGCCAGGTTGCCTTTGGTCTCGAGCCATTTGCGGCGATCTTTAGCACGCTTTTTCGCTAACAGCATATCCATCATTTGGTCGGTCTTGTCGTTGCCACTGACCGTCAGTTGCACCAGTCGCCGCGTGTCGCGGTTCATCGTGGTTTCACGAAGCTGCGACGGGTTCATTTCGCCCAGGCCTTTGAAGCGCGTGACCGTGATCTTGCCGCGCATCTTCTCAGCCTCGATGCGATCGAGAATGCCTTTGCGCTCGCTGTCATCGAGTGCGTAATAAACGTCTTTGCCGACATCCACGCGGTACAGGGGTGGCATGGCGACATACACGTGACCGGCGAGAACTACCTCGCGGAAGTGGCGCAGGAACAACGCGCACAACAGGGTCGCAATGTGCAGACCATCGGAATCCGCGTCGGCAAGGATACAAATCTTGTGATAACGAAGATTGTCGAGATTCGTGTCGCCCGGGTCTATTCCAAGTGCAATGCTGATGTCATGCACTTCCTGTGACGCGAGTATCTCGCCAGAGTCGACTTCCCAGGTATTCAGAATCTTGCCCCTGAGCGGCATGATCGCCTGGGTGTTGCGATCGCGTGCCTGTTTCGCGGAACCTCCCGCCGAGTCACCCTCGACAAGAAAAATCTCACAGAGCTCGGGTTCCTGCGACGTGCAGTCGGCAAGTTTGCCGGGCAACGCCGGCCCCGACACGATCTTCTTGCGCACAACTTTCTTGGCGGCCTTAAGGCGCTTCTGCGCTTTGCCGATGGCCAAAGTTGCGATCTGGTCGCCGCTTTCCGGGTGTTGGTTCAACCAAAGGGAAAAACTGTCTTTGATAACGCCCATGACAAACGCGGCCGACTCGCGCGATGAGAGTCGCTCCTTCGTCTGCCCGGAGAACTGTGGATCTTCGAGTTTTGCGCTGAGTACAAAACTCAGGCCATCCCAGACATCCTCTGGAGCGATGGCAATACCGCGCGGCAGCAAACTGCGGAAATCGGCGAACTCGCGGATCGCGTTGGTCAGGCCGGTTCGCAAACCATTGACGTGGGTGCCACCTTGCGGCGTCGGGATCAGGTTGACGTAACTCTCGGTTACGCTCTGGCCGCCATCGGTCGTCCAGGCCAGCGCCCAGTCAACGGCTTCGTTGTTGCCGGAAAGACTGCCCGAGAACGGCTCTGCCGGCAGCAGTTCGGTCGTGCCAATCGCCTCTGTCAGGTATTCCTCGAGCCCGCCCGAGTAGCACCACTCCATCTTCTCCTTGGGCTTTTCGACTTTCAGGCGAACCGTCAGCCCCGGGCACAACACAGCCTTCGCTTTCAGTGCGTGCTTGAGGCGCGAAACTGAAATCCTGGACGAGTCGAAATACTGCTCATCAGGCCAGAAACGTATGGTCGTACCGGTATTTGTCTTGCCGACCGTGCCAACTACTTCAAGCTTGCCGCGCTTCTTGCCGCCGGCAAAGCTCATGTTGTACTCCTTGCCGCCGCGCCGAATCCAGATCTCGAGATTCTTCGACAGTGCGTTCACGACCGACACGCCAACGCCGTGCAGGCCACCGGAATACTGGTAGTTGTCGTGATTGAATTTGCCGCCCGCATGCAGCCGCGTCAGGATGAGTTCGACGCCGGGAATTTTTTCTTTAGGATGCTTGTCGACGGGCATGCCACGACCGTCATCGGCGACTTCGAGCGAACCGTCCTTGAACAGGGTGACTTCAATTTTCTTGCAGTGACCTGCGAGAGCTTCATCGACACTGTTGTCTACGACTTCGTGAGCCAGGTGATTTGGCCGCGTCGTATCGGTATACATGCCGGGCCGGCGCCGTACAGGCTCCAGCCCGCTAAGGACTTCAATGTCCGCCGCGTCGTATCGTTTCGCCATTTATCCTGTGCCAGAGGTTGCCCAAGAATCTCCGGAATTACCGGTCGAAGCTCGGCAGGATTCTAGGCTAGTCGAGGTCCCCGAGCAATGAGAGCCGGATATTTTCGTCAACTGGCGAGATTTCGACCTGGTAACTGTCATGGTCGATGCCAGCCGTCACGTGTGCGCCCTCTTTAAGTGCTGCCACCATATCCGGGGCCAGTTCGAAGCGCAGGAAGTGCACTGCCGATGTCTTGGTCTCATCGGCGCGTTCGAGGTCTTCGTCGGCTATCGCATAGCTGCGCTCGAGGTCTCCGACCTGCATATAGACTTTGTCTTCGATGCCAACGAGTTGCGCCAACATCGCCCGCCGCTCTTCCTCCTCAGCAAACTCGACCATGAATGTTGCTTTCCAGTTCGAGCCGTCCGGAATCAGCGGGTTGTAGGCATCGAGTTCCTCGCTGATGCCATCCGCCTCAAAGATACGTTCAATGCGCAACATTTCCTGGACCTGGTACTGCATCGTCATGCGATCTTCGAAGTACAACGCCGCGTTGGTGCCAAGCGCGAGACGGCGGTTACGTTTGTGCGCAAGCACGCCTTCGCGAAACTCATCCCGAACGGATGAGTACTGCTCCAGGCTGTAAAGATCGTCGCGCGTCAGTTTTTGCATGGTTATCAGATTCCGTAAGCGTGCTTCAAGAGTCCCATCGGATTCTCGGCACTGTGATCATCGAGGCCCTGGGTAATCTGTTCGGCGGCCATCGGGCAGTCGCTGGTGAAGTGATCGGCCTCCGCCTTCTTCACCTTGTTAACGACCGGTCGTGCGATTTTCTTCGAGATATCGTGAAACTCTTTCTTCACGGCGTAGGTGCCATCGTGACCGGAACAACGCTCGATTGCGTCTACCGTCGTATCCGGAACCAGCTGCAGGATGTCGCGCGTCTTGAGCCCGATGTTCTGCACGCGCAAATGGCATGGAACCTGGTACGAGACCTTGCCAAGCGGGTTCTTGAACTCGGTGTTCAGCTTGCCGTCCTTATGGCGCAACATCAGGTACTCGAACGGGTCATACATTGCATCGCGAACTTTCAGCACGTCCGCATCGTCCGGGAACATCAGCGGCAGTTCCTGCTTGAACATCAATGTGCACGATGGAATTGGCGTAACGATGTCCCAACCTTCGTCGACCATGGCCGCGAGAATCGGGATATTGATCTCCTTGGCCTTCGCAACCGATTCAAGATCACCCAGCTCCAGTTTCGGCATGCCGCAACACACTTCTTTCTCGGCCAGAGCTACAGGTATGCCGTTATGCTCGAACACATCGACGAGGTCTGTGTCGATTGCAGGGTGATTACGATTGCCATAGCACGTTGTATAGAGCACGACTTTGCCGCGGGTATTCTCGGTTGCCTCGCCCGCATCGCCTGTCGCGCCGCGATGCGCTTTCAATCGCTTGCGCGCCGGATTCGAATGGTAGTCAGGTACCGGTGCGTTGCGATGCACACCGAGCGTGCTTTCGAGCAGGCTGCGACCCAACTTGCTCTTGTTGGTCGCATTCACGACCTGGGCAACGACGGGAATGCCGGCCAACTTGCCGACTGCATCGGTTGCGCTGAGTATCTTGTCGCGCGTTGAAGCGCCCTGCTGTTTGAAGCGAGCCGCTTTGGCTCGCAGCATCAGGTGCGGAAAGTCGATGTTCCATTCGTGCGGAGGTACATACGGACACTTGCTCATGTAGCACATGTCGCATAAGTAGCAGTGATCGACGACGTCCCAGTAAACACTCTTGGGAACCGTGTCGAGCTCCATACTTTCCGACTCATCGATAGCATCGAACAACGTCGGAAACGAATGACACAGATTGAAACAGCGGCGACAGCCGTGGCAAATGTCGAAGACACGCTCGAGCTCTTCGAAGAGCTTGGGCTCGTCATAGAATTCGTCGGACTGCCAGTCAAGCGAGTGGCGAGTCGGAGCCTCGAGACTCCCCTCGCGCCTGTCGGATGGAGGTGCCATGTTGGAAAGGCCGGGCCTTGCAGCCCGGCTTCCTCATTTAGTCGTCGAGAGAGTCCAGGGCTTTCTGGAAGCGATTGGCGTGTGAGCGCTCGGCTTTGGCCAGCGTCTCGAACCAGTCAGCAATCTCGTCGAAGTCCTCGTCACGAGCCGTCTTGGCCATGCCCGGGTACATGTCGGTGTACTCGTGCGTTTCACCAGCGATCGAAGCCGCGAGATTCTGTGCCGTCGAACCGATCGGCAGACCCGTTGCCGGGTCGCCCGTCTCTTCGAGGTACTCAAGATGGCCGTGCGCATGACCCGTCTCGCCTTCGGCGGTGGAACGGAATACTGCGGCAACATCGTTGTAGCCTTCTACGTCTGCCTTGGCTGCAAAATAAAGGTAACGACGATTGGCTTGTGATTCACCGGCGAATGCATCTTTGAGGTTTTGTTCTGTCTTGCTGTCTTTCAGTGACATTTCAGGTCCTTCCACATGAGAATCGTTATTATTTAGACTGAGTCTAACCAGACAGCAATGTATGCCTGGCACCGTTTCTTGTCAATCCGTGGAAACCGTGTCAGAGCTGGTTCTTGACGATCTCACCGCCCTTCATGATCAGGGCCAGGTTGTTTTCCGGGTCACGCAATACTGAAATATCTTCAAGCGGTTCACCGTTAATCAACAACAGGTCCGCGACCCAGCCTTCGCGAATCTCGCCGAAGTTGCCATGACGATTCCGCTTGCCCGCCATACGAATCACTTTGGCGCTCTCGGACGTTGCCTGGGCGAGAACCTCAGCAGGTGTCCAGTACATTGCGCGTTCGGTGAATTCCCGTGTCAGCATCGGGTACATCCCGGCAATCAGGTCGGTCGCGAAACCGGTCGTGATGTCGTACTTCTTGATCAGGCCGATCAGGTTCTCCTGTCCTTCGAGAACAACAGCCAGTTTTTCGAGATGCGTTTCGGTGATGCCGGGCAGATCTGCTAATGCACGGTAGACGACGAGCTGTGTGCTGATGACGACGTCGTTTTGTTTGACGTACTTTGCAGTCGCATCATCAATCAACAGACCATGTTCGATGCAGCGTACGCCGTTGTCGACGAGCCGCCGAACGGCTTCGCTGGTATACGCATGCGCGAGCACATAGGTGCCCCAGTCGCTGGCCGCCTGCACAGCGGCTCGGATCTCTTCGGGCGAGGGTTGTAATGAATCAATCGGATCGTAGTCCGACATGACACCGCCGCCACCCATGATCTTGATTTGTGTCGCACCCCTGCGAAGGTTTTCGCGAACGGCCGCGAGATGCTGATCGACGCCGTCGACAAGAACTGCCTGGTCAGACGCCATGTACGGGCTACCGCTCTCCAGGACCGGGTGCGGAGCCGATGGATGGCGCCAGTCGCCATGGCCACCCGTCTGTGACAGCACTGCGCCGGACGGAAACACTCGTGGCCCGTAAACGATGCCCTGCTCTATCGCGCGCGCGAGGTCCGGATGCGTGCCACCGGCATCACGAATGGTCGTGAAGCCGCTATCGAGGAAGTGTCTCGCGACGTCATTAGCGATCGCACCGACCGCAGTTGCGTGTGCGTCGCCGAGCTTCGACGGCACATGAGACGTCAGGTGCACATGAAGGTCGATGAATCCCGGTGACAGTACGCGATCACCACCGTCTATCACGGTCGCGCCATCGGGTGCTGTTATTTGATCACCGGAGACGGTCGTAATGACTCCGTCTTCGACAAGCACGTGCCCGGCCACCAGTTCGGGATCGACGCCGTTGAATATGCGAACGTTTTCGATCAGGTAACTTGCCGCCTGTGCGGAAAAAGACAGGCAGAGAAAAAGGGTAGCTGAAAGGAATCTTTTCATTGTTATTCTCCAGGCATCGACGCAGTATACTGACCGCATGAATACCAAGAAAACAATCAATCTCGAAAAAGCCCTGACTGACCTCGAAGAAATCGTTGAAGAACTCGAATCAGGCGACTTGCCGCTCGAGAAAGCCATGAAGAAGTTCGAGGAAGGTATCAAGCTGACGCGCAGCTGCCAGGCAGCACTCAAGGATGCCGAGCAGAAGGTTGAAATTCTGCTCAAGAGCGCCGGCGGCGAAAACCTCGAAGCCTTCGAGGTCGAGTAGGAGCTGCGCTTGCGCTGCGACTGCGGCGCTGGCAAGCAGCGCTCCTACAGTTGTTTATCCGCTATCCAGGCCTCGATGTGCTGTCGCAGATTCCCGAGTGGGATGGTGCCGTTTTCGAGTACCCGGTCATGAAACTCACGGATATCGAAATCATCACCCAGCGCTTCTTCGGCCTGGCGGCGAAGCGCCAGGATCTCGAGCCCACCCGAATCATATGCCGTTAGTTGCCCCGGCAGGATCGCAATGCGATCAACCATCTCGTCCGCATTGGGAAACCGCCCTGCTTTGAGCATGTATTCGCTGGCCTGCTCGCGCGTCCAGCCGAACAGGTGAATGCCGGGATCGACGACCATGCCACGTGCAGGCCATGCGCGGCGCAGGATGGGTCCTGAGGTGGACTGGTAGAGGCCCATCTCCTCTGACAATGCTTCGGAGTAACGCGCCCAGCCCTCGCCGGGTCCCGAGAACCAGATCAGTGATGTAACCGGATGCACGCCCTCAATGGCCTGGAACGTCGCAACCTGCAAATGGTGCCCGGGCCAGGCTTCGTGAAATGCCGTTGCTTCGGCGTTGCCGCGGCCTTCTTCCTCCGGCGTAGCCAGTGGAATTCGATACTCAGCCGGCCGGTCGGCATTACCCGGATTGTAGTGCGCCGAGCGACCCGTCCCTTCTTCGTGTTTCTCGAACGGTACGACTTCAACGGCCTGCTCGGGCATCGTGCCTACCCACTTCGGCATTTCAATTGCTGCACGCTCGACCATGTCTTTCGAGAACTGCAGTAATTCCTCGGCGCTTTCGAATTTGTCAGCCGGATCATTCTTCGCGCGTTCGAGTATTTCCGAAAAGTCCGAGGTCTCGTAGGCTGCCCGCCCGAGCTCGATCACATCTGCACTGTTTGCAGCAACGGCCTGTTGGCCCAGCTCGTAGACTTCCTTGCCCGAGCGATCCAGCGTCGTGTAGCCCCGCAGCATGGCCTCGTAACATTCTGCTCCGTTCGGAATCGCGGTGATGCTGAGCGCCTCCCTTGCAGCGGGCAGGTACTCGTCCTGCAGGTAATCACGTGCGCGCTGCAGTGCGGGCTGGATACCCGCTTCAACCAGTTCGGCTACGGCCATCGCAAATTCACTGTCATCGGCCCGTGCTGCCGGCGAATAGAACGGCGAATCCTCGGTTGCCAACGCCAGCAGTCCGTCGAGTTGCGCAATAACGCGACCCGCGACTGTCTTCGGTACGGTGTAGCCCTGCTCGACACCTGCTTTGAGATTCGCAACTTCCTGGTCAACGAATGCCGGGAATTTCGACCAGCGTGTCAGCGACTGCTCGCGCTGTTCTGCCGTATCGACCGGTTGCAGCATCGCGACCTGTGCATAGCCCGAGTGCCAGCCGCCCATCTGGCTGATGTTCCAGAGGTCCTCCCGGCAAATGCGTTGTGCGACATTGGATCGCAGTCGTTGTTCGAGCAATGCCCTGGCAATCCACTCCGGTTTGCCGACCAGCTGTGCCGCGTCGATCGCTGAGACCTCAGCCAGGAACGAGTCCTCTGCAGCCTGCGCCGCCGCCATTGCCGTGGGCGAATTGTCGAACAATCCGTCGTGACGGTCGAGATCGATCGCTGCGAAGTAAGCCTGCTCCGGCCGCCGCTCGAGCGTCCACGCGTAGTAGCGGTCTGCAATGTCGTTCATAACATCAGCTGGAGACGCAACATCCGCCGCAATTTCTGCCGGTGGAGCGTCTGCCTGGCAAGCGGCAAGGCCCAAAGTGGCAAGGGCCATCATTAATTTTCTTTTCATTGGTCACCCATGAGTTCGAGTAATGCAACGACGGTGGATTCCACGCCGGCAGTTACTGACGGTTCCGGCTCAATCCTGAACAATGGCGAGTGGTGACTCGGCACAGCCTCTCCACCGGCCGCTTCGCGCTCGAAGTGCTCCTTCGGCGTGCCACCCACTCCCCAGTAAACGGTCGGTATTTCCGGATCCGCCGTAAAGAACGGAAAATCCTCCGCGACCATGGTCTTGGTCGGATTGTCGATGACCCTGTCGTCGCCGATCTCCTCGCCCCAGGCAATCTTCAGTCGACGAGCAAGCTGTGCTGTGTTGACCGTAGGTGGTGCATTTTCGTCATAGATAATCACTTCAGGCAATTTGTCTTCCGGCAATCCAGTAGCACGTCCCATGTTCTCGGCGATGCGTTTTATGCCGCTCAGCAATACTTCACGGGTCTCAAGGCTCGTGTTTCTAACGGTTAGTTGCAATACCGCGCGGTCGGAAATGATGTTGTGCTTGGTTCCGGAGTGAAAGGAACCGACGGTAACAACGCCAGGACTACGGGGCGGCAATTCACGGGCAACGAGAGTTTGTAGTGCGAGCACGATCTGGCTGCCGAGAACGATCGGGTCCTTGCCACGATGCGGTGACGCACCGTGGGCGCCGACGCCATGGATAATGATGTCCACCGAATCAACACCGGCATAAGGACTGCCTTCGGTAACGTTGATCTGCCCGGCGACATTCTCGGAGCTGACATGAAGTGCGAGCGCGTAATCCGGTAGCCCGAATCGCTCCCACAACGCGTCTTCAAGCATGCTCCGGGCACCCATGCCACGTTCTTCGGCCGGTTGCACCAGTAGCATCAGTGTTCCGCCCCATTCGTCTTTGCGCGCAGCCATCTGCCGCGCCGTACCCACCAGGCTGGTGATATGCACATCGTGGCCGCAAGCATGCATCACGGGAACCGTGGTACCCGTGAGTGGATCTTCCATAGTTACTTTCGAAGCGTTGGCTAATCCGGACTTCTCTTCGACCGGCAAGCCGTCCATATCTGCCCGCATCATGACCATCGGACCGTTGCCGTTCTTGAGCATCGCAACGACACCTGTGCCGCCGACCTGTTCGGTAACCTCAAACCCGGCTTCACGCAATTCTTTCGCCATGCGTGCGGCCGTACGAAATTCCAACGTGGACAACTCCGGATTCTGATGGAAGTGGTCCCACAGCGGCCCGAGGTAGTTGTCGTAATCCTGCTGGATACTCTCCGCAAGTTCAGACGAATAAGCCGCAGGCACACAGAGCAGTGACGCGGTGAGCAGTAAACCGAATGCTTTGGCCACGGTTAGTCCCCCATCAGTTCGAGCAAGGCGACAACGGTCGACTCAACACCCGCGCGAACAGAAGGCTCGGGAGCGATCTTGAACAGCGGCGAGTGATGGCTGGCGACCATCGGGCCACCCGCTTCTTCTGCATCAAGGTCTGCTTGCGGTGTGCCGCCGATTCCCCAGTACACGCTGGTGATATTCGGGTCGACCGTGAAAAACGGAAAGTCTTCCGCACCCATGCCCTGCGGCGGTTCCTCGTACAATGCGTCGGCGCCCATCGCCTCTTCCCAGGCAATCTTCAGGCGTCTTGCCAGTTGCACATCATTCACGGTCGGCGGCACGAACTCGTTTGATACGATGACCTCCGGCAACTTGTCTTCGGGCAGACCTGCCGCCCGGCCCACGTTGATGGCAATGCGTTCGATGCCTTCAAGCAGGATCTTGCGCGTTTCCTCATTGGTATTTCTAACCGTCAGCTGCAGATGCGCACGGTCAGAAATGATGTTGTGCTTGGTGCCTGAATGGAATGAACCGACCGTAACAACGCCGGGTGAGCGCGGCGCCAGCTCACGAGCGACGAGCGTTTGCAGTGCGACCACGATCTGGCTGCCGATTAATACCGGGTCCTTACCGCGGTGCGGGCTGGCACCATGAGCACCAACACCGTGAACGATGATGTCGACGGTATCGGCGCCCGCGTAGGACGGGCCTTCAGGCGCATCGATTTTGCCTGCCGGGCTGCCAGCACCAACATGAAAAGCGAGTGCGTAGTCGGGCGTGCCAAAGCGCTCCCAGAGCTTGTCGTCACGCATGGCGCGCGCGCCCAGTACTCGCTCCTCCGCCGGTTGCACGATGAGCATCAGTGTTCCGCTCCATTCGTCTTTGCGCGCCGCCATCTGCCGGGCGCTTCCAACGAGACTAGTGATGTGCACATCGTGCCCGCAGGCGTGCATCACGGGCACGGTATTGCCTGTGATCGGATCTTCCTGCATGGCTTTCGACGCGTTCGGCAGGCCGGATTTTTCTTCAACCGGAAGGCCGTCCATGTCGGCACGCATCATGACCAGCGGACCATCGCCGTTCTCGAGCATTGCGACAACGCCGGTACCGCCGACACCCTCGGTGACGTCAAAACCTGCAGCTCGGAGCTCGGTGGCCATGCGTTCGGCCGTCTTGAACTCGACCAGCGACAGCTCGGGGTTACGATGGAAATGATCCCAGAGTTCGCCCAGGTAATCGTCGTAATCTTTTTTGACACTGTCAGTGAGTTCGCTGGCAGAAACTGGAAATGAACAGACCAGCAGCGCGCTGAGAAGCGCGGCGATTTTGTGATTCATGAGTAGCCCCGATTTTGGAATTATCGGGGAATTGTAGCCGAATTCGATCGCTGGAGACGGGGTCAGAGCCCTTGGGCTCTGACCCCTGATCAGGTTGAGCCCTTGGGCTCTGACCCCTGATCAGACCCCTGATCAGGTTAGGTGGTGCCTTGCAGCCTCTGGATCAGGGAGCGCAGGAAAACCTTGTTGAAGCGCAGCTGGCACGCAGAGGAGACCTGCTCCATCAACGTGGAGCTGACGCGAAGTATGGTCACAGCACCGTCGGCCTTGATAGAAGCCTGGCGCTTGGCGCCGCGTACGTAACTTGTCTCACCGAAGCAGTCGCCATTGGACAGGCCGCCAATGTTGTTGCCATTGGCCTGCACCGACACCGTACCGGTGACGATGATGTAGAAGCGATCGTCGATTTCGCCTTCCTTGACGATGTCGTCGCCATCCTTGTACTCATGCCAGTCAGACGCCCGCAGCACCTCCCAGATCTCCGCATGCGAGAATTCGTGGAAGAACGTCAGGCTGCGCAGTACATCGAAATGTTCCTGGTTATCGAGCTTGTCGTACTTCTGTCGCAGGTCTTTGTAAACGCGCGTCAATTCGGCTGCCATTGCAGCACCGCTC
>Ga0316196_10000191_pt1 | contig 21281 bp, 18 predicted proteins | sample Eddsed2cm_MG_FD_204938 | JGI IMG/M metagenome (GOLD analysis project Ga0316196, IMG submission 204938) | Coastal sediment microbial communities from Maine, United States - Eddy sediment 2 cm | ecosystem: Environmental > Aquatic > Marine > Coastal > Sediment | place: USA: Maine | collected... | reverse complement strand
ATGTCTTATACTAACCACCCTTCCCTGTCCAGGCTCCCAATATGGCATGGGAATTAAATTTGAAGTAGAAGGTTAGAGGTACAAGGTCAAAGGCATGTAGTGTTTTCCACCTCTTACTTCGCATTTCATATTTCATATTTCGTTATTCCCCCTGCCAGGGCGAGCGACTAACTCGTGCCTTATCCCAACAACACTTGCTCATAAAGGTTCTGTATTGAAAGGCCTGACTTAAATGGACAACACCGCCAACAAAAGCAACTTCTGTTACGCACTCTAATGTGGGCATATAGTTAATATATATCCAATTGTTATAACCAGTATAAAGTTTCATTAATAAGTAAGATTTATTAGATAAATTATATGATTAAGGTCATATAAGTACTCTAAAGCAAAGTGTATTTTTGAAGGGTTTTTAGTAGCGTAAGTTTAATTAAAAGAAGGAAGAGTTAAATCCAATTTATCAATATTATGAAAAAATCAATTTTATTTTATGTACTATTCTTAATGATTATAGGATTTGGTTGCACCCAAAATCAAGACCAGAAACGCCCTGCAACCGGGGATGTATTGCCTTTCCCCGAACCACCATCCGCCAGTGTTACGGGAAAAACTCTAAAAGATTCGAAACACCAATGGCGAAAGGCGGTAAACCATCTTTCGGAGGATGCCCCCAATATCGTTATTTTTATGACGGATGATGCAGGTTTTGGGAACCCTTCAACTTTTGGGGGACCTATTAATACCCCTACCATGTCTCGTTTAGCTGAGTCCGGTATTTCGTACAATGCATTTCATACTACTGCGATGTGCTCTCCTACCCGTGCTGCTTTGTTGACTGGTCGAAATCACCACAGAGTTGGAGCCGGACAAATAGCAGAATTGGCTTCTGACTGGGACGGATATGTGGGTAAAATTCCAAAATCTACAGCCACAATGGCGCAGGTACTTACTTATTACGGCTACAACACAGCTGCATTCGGCAAGTGGCACAACACACCGGTAACAGATATCACCAAGCTTGGCCCTTTCGACCGCTATCCAACAGGCTTAGGATTTGATTATTTCTATGGATTCCTGGCCGGAGAAACATCTCAATATGAACCCGCATTGTTTGAAAATACCAATCCGGTTCAGGCACCACATGATCCCAAATACCATTTAACAGAAGATATGGCCGAAAAAGCCATTGAGTGGTTGCGTACCTCTAACACCATTAACCCGGGTACACCCTTTTTTATGTACTTCACGCCCGGTGCTGTGCATGGGCCACACCATATTTTTAAGGAATGGGCCGATAAATATGAGGGTAAATTTGATGAAGGATGGGAAGCGCTTAGAAACACGACTTTTGAAAAACAAAAGGAAATGGGGTGGATTCCCAAGGATGCTGAATTAAACCCGTTACAGAAAGGTATGCAGAAATGGGATGATGTTCCCAAATCACAACAAGAATTTCAAATCCGTTTAATGGAAATTTACGCCGGCTTTTTGGAGCATACCGATGTGCAGTATGGTAAGATAGTTGATGAACTGGAGCAACAAGGATTGCTTGAAAATACGCTGATTCTCTATATCAATTCTGATAATGGTCCCTCGGCTGAAGGTATGAATGGCTCCATTTCTGAATTGTTGGCTCAAAACGCAATGCCATCAGCCATAGAGCAGCAAATAGATGTTCTTAATAAAGATTATGGTGGAATGGATGCCTTAGGCGGACCGAAACTCGATATCATGTACCATCATGGATGGGCATTTTCCGGTTCTGCGCCCTTTCAAAGCACTAAATTGGTTGCAGCACACCTTGGTGGAACCCGTACCCCAATGGTTGTATCCTGGCCAAAAAAAATAAAGCACGATGGCAAGGTTCGTTCGCAATTTCATCATGTAAACGACATTGCAGCTACTATATACGATATCCTGGACATTACCCCCCCAGGTGTTGTAGACGGCTTTGAACAACAAGCCCTTGATGGAGTATCGATGGCCTATACTTTTGACCAGCCAGATGCTAAAACCACCAAATCCACACAGTATTTTGAAATTCTCGGGAGTCGTGGTGTCTATCATGAGGGTTGGTTTGCAGGTACTTTTGGACCCCGGGCACCTTGGTCGACCGATATCGAAGGTGTCATTAACTGGGAGCCCGAAAAGGAAGTTTGGGAGCTCTACAACCTGGAAGAAGACTATTCTCAATCAAAGGATTTGGCTGCTGAAAATCCTGAAAAGCTAGCGGAACTAAAATCACTATTTGACAAGGAGGCGACTGACAATCTCGTGTATCCTATAGGCGCATCCATGTACACGGTGTTCTTTAGTCCGAGTGAATTGCCCTCTTCACCACTTACAGAATGGTCTTTTTATGAAGGGCAAGACCGGATTCCTGAGGCCATGGCTCCCAAATTCGCGAGTGGTCGATCAACCCTGGCCGTAATTGATGCTGAAATTGGTAAAAATGCAGAAGGTGTTCTTTTTGCATTGGGTGGCATTTCCTCCGGATTTACCGTGTATATGGATAATGGTTTCTTAAAAGCAGAATACAATGCCATGACCCTGAACCGGTATAAAATTGCGTCACAGGCAGCCATTCCAACCGGGAAGGTAAAAATTGAAGTAGAAACAAAATACGACTCCACAGAACGAATGGCTCCGGCCACAGTAACTTTAAAAGTTAACGGAAAACAGCTTGGTCAGGGACGGATAGAACGATCGGTACCTGCAGCCCATACTGCCTCTGAAACATTTGATGTAGGAGTGGATCTTGGGTCACCGGTCTCACTGGATTACTATGATAGGGCTCCATTTAGGTTTAATGGAAAGATTAACAAGATTGATATAAAATATTTGAATTAAACTGAAAGAATTATGAAACACTCAATTTTGAAAATTTCTGTTATTTCTTTGATAGTTATTTTATTCTCTACTGGATGTAAAAAAGACGTAAACAAAGCAACCCTCGTTGAAACCGATGAAAACGGTATTGCCATATTGACCGATGATCAAGTAGAAAACATTGTTAAGCGTTCTTACCAGTATGTTGCCTTATATAATGTAAACAACAAGTTCGCTCTTACTCAAGGTGGGTGGAATACTTTGGTAGCTGATACTAAACTCAAAGATCACACCATAACAGACATTGCCAGGCCAAATAACGATAGTTTCTATGCCAGTGCTTTGCTCGATTTAAGGGGAGAACCCATCATTCTGGATTTACCTGCCTTTGACTCTAAATATGTTTCGCTAATGGTAACAGCCTATGATCATTATGTAGATGTTCCAAAAGCAAGCCGAAAAGGTGATTTTAAAAAGCCGGAAAAAATCTTATTCTATTCTGACCATACAGAGGGATATAATGGTGAAAGTATGCCCGGAGTGGATGTGATTTATAAAACCACAGGTGATTTTGTTTCAGCAGTATTCAGAATAATGCCGCATGCCAACGAACCGGAAAGATTTAAGAAGATTGTTGAAACAATAGGAACTATTAAGATTCAAACACTTTCTGAATATAATGGTGGCGAACCAAAAGTGGCACAGGAAATTTCATTTCCTGAAGTGGGAAAGACAGATATGGATGTTTTTGAAAATAACCTGTTGGAAGTAATGCAGTTTGTCTTTAACCATATTTCTTTTGACACAAAAGATGAAATGGACAAAAAAGTACTGGAAGCTTATAAACCTCTTGGGATTATTCCAAATCAAAAATATAATACAGATATTAAGATAGATGGAAAGCGTTTTAGAAGTGCAGCTGAGGACATCCAAAAAGAATATCTTGCTAAACTGAATGATCCCGGCCTGGCACAGGGAATGGCCCCAAAAATGTTTAAAACCAAAGGTCTAACCGATTTAGAAACCATCATAACCGTGTCAGTTATTGGTCCCATTGGCTTACCGATGGAAGAGGCAATGTATCCTAATGTAACCACGGTTGACGGTGAATCAATGAATGCGCAATATGATTACGTAATAAAAATGACCAAAGAAGAGCTGCCTCCTGCACAGGCTTTTTGGTCACTTACCTTATATGATAAAGCCAATGGATTTTTTATTCCAAACGACCATAAAAAATATAGCGTAGGGGAAAATGCGGGCTTCCAACTCAATGCAGATGGAGGAATTGAAATCTATGTAGCTGCTGAAAAACCCGAAGGTGTACCGGAAGAAAACTGGCTGCCAGTGAATCGAAAAGATGAAGATATTGATATTATCTTAAGAATATATGTTCCGGATTTAGAGAAAGTGAAAGATTGGGAAGCACCAAAAACAGAAAAATTATGAAAAAAGCGATCTATTATTTAATTCCGTTTTTCATTTTGTTTGCCTTCTTCGCATGCGATCAAAAAAACAACCTTACTCCGGAAGAAGCAAGATCTATTGCCAAAGAAGCTTTTCTATGGGGCATGCATCCGGTGGGAATCTATCACCTACGTTACAACTACGCGCAGAATGAAAAGAGCCCGCGCTATGGCGGCATCAACCGAGTGAGCTGGGAACGCACGCCGATGAAGGCCCTGCCACGTGTTGCCACCACGCCCAACTTCACTACGCTCTATGGAAATACGATGCTCGACCTTTCGAAGGAGCCGGTCGTAATCACCGTTCCCGAGATCAGTGACCGTTATTGGAGTATCCAACTCCACGATAATTATGCTCGCTGGTGGCTCAAGATTGGCAGCCAGTTCAATGCGCCCGGACCGTTGCGACGGTTGTTGATAGGACCGAACTGGAGCGGTGAGTTGCCCGATGGTTTTGTTGGCGCCGACATAGTGCAGTCGCCATCCGATTTTTCCGGTGCGCTTGCACGAATCGCGCTCACTGACGATACCGAGGAAGAACTCAAGATTGTTAACGGGATCCAAGATCGCATCACCATCATGTCGCTTAGTCAATGGATGACTGCCGGCCAGAAGGAAGTGAAAGCCGATGACGTGCCGATAACCAAAGGTGACTATCCAACCTATCCGGGCATGGATACCATCAGTGAGCCCGGCAAGCTCAAGGGCGTAGATTTTCTGCGCTGGATTAGTCTTGTAATTAATGATCCGACTTTCACCAAGCAGCCTGATAATTGCCAGGAAGACAATGCCCTTTCGAGTTTTGAGCGTCTTGGATTGAAGGCAGGTGAGTCTTTTGATCCAACCCAATTGACGCCTGAGGTCGTGACAGCAGTCGAAAAAGGGATCGAAGATGGCAAGAAGGAAGTGCTGTCCCTGATGGCTGAGGGCTTCGGCATCCCACGCAATGGTTGGGATTTTTCGAACGATATAGGCTACAAGGACAGTGACTGGCAACAGCGGTCCTTATGGGGGCTTATCGCCCTCCTTGGCCCGATTCCATCCCAATCACACACCGGCGCATTCGGTACAAAGGATTCGGAGGGTCGGCCGCTTTCGGGCGAGCATCACTACACGATAACATTTGACCTGAACAACATGCCTCCGGTAACAGAATTTTGGGAAATACCCCTTTATGATAACGCAGGTTACTTTGTAGACAACCCAATTGATCGCTATGCGCTCAACAGTTATATGCTCGAGCGAGGCAAGCTCCAGACTGGAGATGGAAAATTGATTATCTATGTTCAAAATGAAGAACCAACGGATCCAAATCAGAAGAAAAATTGGTTGCCCGCACCAAAAGAAGGGTTTCAGTTTGCCGCCCGCTTTTACGGCCCCTACACGCCGTTGATCGATGGCAGTTATAACATGCCGGGAGTAGTTCGCGTGGACTAATTTTCTTTAATAAAAAAGAAAATAATGAAGAAATTGGAGAAAATCAACCTTCGTGTAGCATTCATGCTCTTTGCTCTTGCTATACTCTTTACCGCATGTAACTCTGCAGAGAATAAACAAGCCAAGCTTACACCAGATGAAGCAAGGTCCATTGCCAAAGAGGCCTATGTATATGGCTTTCCCATGGTAATGAACTACAAAACAATGTATAACTATACATTGAATGAGCAATCACCTGATTACAAAGGGCCAATCAATCAAAAAAGTTGTGAAGCTCGTTTATATACCCCAGAAGATAAGGCCGTGGTTGCGCCAAATTCGGACACCCCCTATTGTATGTTTTGGATGGATCTGCGAGATGAGCCACAAGTCATTTCGGTACCGGAAATGGAACCTGAAAGGTTTTACCATTTTCAACTGATAGACTTGTACACACATAACTTTGCTTATATAGGCAGTTTAACAAATGAAAACAAAGCTGGTAGTTACCTGATTGCCAAACAAGGGTGGGAAGGTGAGAAACCTGAAGGAATTACTGAGATCATCTATTGCGAGACGGACCTGTTTTTTGTAGTTGTTCGCACCCAATTAATGGATGACAACGACCTCGAAAATGTACAGGCAATTCAAGAGGCGTACAAAGTGCAAAGCTTAAATAGTTTTTTGGGAGAAACACCTATTGTTGCCGATAGAAATGAGAACGTTTTAGTATGGCAAGATGGCGATGAACTCACTGCCAAGGCATTTACCTACTTAGACTACATGCTTAAACTTACAACAGCTGCTGAATACGAAATGGAGTTAAGAGCTAATATTAGCAAGCTGGGAATTGGAACAAAAGAAGGATTTGACATCACGCGTTATGACCAGGAAACACAAGAGGCGATTCAATCAGGCATTGAGGATGGTTTGAAAGAAATGAAGGCGTTTGCTGAAAAATATAGTAAAGACCCTTTGACAAGTTCAAGAATTTTTGGAACCCGTGATTTTCTAACTAAATCCGCGAAAGACAATTATAACATGGATAACTTCTATGTTTTACGTTCTATCGCAGCTTTGCTAGGGCTTTATGGTAATTCTGGCACAGAAGCAATTTACCCGGCTTATTTAATGGAAGCACCAGATGTTCCTTTTAATGGTGCAACGAATTCCTATACACTCACATTTCCAAAAGACCAATTGCCTCCTGTCAACTCTTTTTGGTCTTTGAGTATGTATGATGGTAAAACACAATTGTTTATAGACAATCCCATTAATAAATATTTAGTAAACTCTAAATCGTTAGTTGATTTTGTGTTTGGAGAAGATGGTTCGCTAACACTTTATGTTCAAAAAGACACTCCTGGAAAAGACCTGGAGGCCAATTGGCTACCTGCCCCTGATGGTCCATTTTTATGCATCATGCGACTTTATGGCCCAAAAGAAGAAGCACTTTCGGGTGAGTGGGTGAATCCGCCATTGGTTAAAACCAATAATTAAAAAATCACACAAATTGAGTCATATGAAAAAATTGATTTTAATCTCGGGAATAGTTTTTACCGTTGCCGCTTGTCAGCAAGATGCAGCAGTTAAAGAAAAAAAGAGCGTTCAGACTTACAAGATGACCACCGAAATTCCGGAAGGTGTTCTCACCCCCGATAAGGTGGAAACAAGTATTGGAACATTGGAGTATTTCGACGGAGTGCCTTCAAAAGAAACATCCGAAAATGTATATGACTATTTAGATAAAATGCGTGGCGTTGATGCTTTTATGAAAGGCATACCAGGAGCTTCTGTGAGAGGTTTAATCGTGGGGCTGAAAGAAGCTGGTGTAGATGATTACAATAAAGTAGGAATAACCAAAATCTTGTTAGATTCTAAATCACTGCTCTTAACAGCAAACACATCTACCATTTATATTACACCCTATCTTGATGTGAAAGAAAATGGCCCGCTGGTAATGGAAACGCCTCCGGGCATGCTCGGTGCTTTTAACGATGCGTGGTTTCGTTACATAGCCGACATCGGTCCATTTGGTGAGGACAAAGGAAAAGGCGGCAAGTATTTAATCTTGCCTCCTGACTATGAAGGTGAAATTCCTGAAGGTTATTTTGTGGTAAAGTCACCCACTTATAAAGTATTTGTTTTTATGCGTACATCCATTGCAAATGGCATAGAATCAGCCGTAAACGTGGTTGAAGAGAAGCTAAAAGTGTATCCGCTGTCTGAAATAGATAATCCTAAAGAAATGGAACTAGTCGATATTTCAGGTGTAGACTTTAATACGGTACATACCAATGACTTTTCTTTTTATGAGCATGTAGCAGAATGGATCAATGAAGAGCATGTGGATATGTTAGATGATGTAAAAAAAGGACTCTTTACATCCATCGGTATTGAAAAAGGAAAGCCTTTTGCTCCTGATGAACGAATGAAAAAACTACTGACAGAAGCTGTTGCGATTGGAAATGCTGCTGCACGCTCCATTACATACTATCCGCGTACCGATATGAATTTAGCAGGTGTTGAAATTTACCCGGATACAGAAAGTTCATGGATCATGGCTTTTGCCAAAAAGGACGTGTTCTTCACTACGGAAACCGGAGGCTTTAATACTGATGCACTGGATATGTTCCATTACAATTATACGGCCGTTACTCCAGCCATGGCCGTTACTATTGAAGGGGCGGGTTCTGATTACGCCATTTCATTTCTGGATGCAGAAAAAAATCCATTTGATGGCGCAAAAGAATATAAATTGCATATTCCGGCAAATGTTCCTGTAAATGATTTCTGGGCGGTAACCATTTACGATACACAAACGCGCTCATTACTTCAAACAGATCAGCAGTTTCCAACAGTTGGTAGTTTAACAGAAGGGTTTAAACAGAACGAAGATGGTTCTTTCGATGTCTTTTTCTCCCCAAACCCTACTGCAGGTAAGGAAAATAATTGGTTGCAAACCATTCCCGGAAAAAGTTTTATCGTGATCCTTCGTGTATATGGTCCGTTAAAACCATGGATTGAAAAAACATGGAGACCGGGTGAAGTTACTTTGGTGGAGAATAAATATTAACACAGAAAAAATTTAGAATCATAAAACGAATTAAAAGTTTAGTGTTCATTTTTTGCGTATTGGCCATACAGTTTTTATAATCCCAAGATTCTCAAGAAGAATTATCAAAACAAGCAGAAAACCCATTAGCAGACATATTGAGTTTTCCTCAGCTAGCGCGAGTGTCACGCTCGTGTCTTACCCTAACCACCCTTCCCTGTCCAGGCTCCCAATATGGCATGGGAATTAAATTTGAAGTAGAAGGTTAGAGGTACAAGGTCAAAGCTACTTCGTGTTTTCCGCATCTTACTTCATATTTCGTATTTCGTTAACCCTTCCGCCAGAAAGAGTGTCTGTCCTTGTGTGAATTTGATGGAACACAGAGCGACGCAACAAATTTACCTTCCCGGAACAAAGACATTACAATTAAGGACAAGAATGTGATTTGGCTACCATGGGTTACAGCAATTGGGACAGCACATCGTCCTTATGGAAATGGTGAGGAGGCCTTGTTTATAGCAGGAACCAACAAAGTAGGCTACATTAGAATATCTGATTAAGTATAGATATTCAAATTCAAATAATCGTTTTTAAATTTACCTTCAGGGTCCAATTTTTTGCACAGCGCAATGAATTCTGGTAATTTTTCATATCTCGAAGCCAATATGGATGGGGATATTGAAAAAAGTTTCCCCCAATGTGGGCGGTATTCAAAGGGTTCCAGTTCCTTTTCAATCATGGTAATCAATTCTTCAACTTCTTTCGGGTTTTGCTTCCAGGTGAAATGTATGGCGACACAAGCCTGTTGGTAACACGGACTCATCCATAAATTGTCAGCTGCTATGGTCCTGATTTCTGTAATCATCAATTGAGGATAAATTTCCTCCCGCCTTTTTTCCAAAGCCAAAATGGCTGCTAATGCTTTTTCTTTTGGTACAAAAAATTCAGATTGCAACTCTTCCCCACTACTAGGGGTAAATCCCATTTTAAAATGTGGTAACCTGTCATACCATGGACCTGGAACGCCCATCTGTTCCGTACAATTCTCTGAAGAAAGTTCGGTAATAGGGTGTAAATTACGCTCTGCAGCTATGGCTCCAAAATAATCATTTCCTAATTCTTCTATCTGGTCATCAACCTTCCTTTTCACCCAAACCTGACTTATTAAGTCGTCTTGCCAATCGGTAAACAGGCTTACAGAATAACCCCCGGAGAGTATGGCATCAAAATTCTCCTTTAAGGATTCAAGAGGCAGGTTTTGAAAAACATCCTGTCGCACTTCAAAAGTCTTCTCCATATCCAAAGTAACTTTTGTTATGATACCAAGAGCTCCAAGATTAACAACGGCCGCATGCAGCATGTTTTCGTCCTCTTCCCTGCTTAACCTAATAATATCTCCATTACCGGACACCAATTCAAGCCCACTAACGGCGGTTGCCAGGTTTCCATTACCTACGCCCGAACCATGGGTTGCCGTAGCACAGGCACCGGCTACCGAGATATGCGGCAGGGATGCTAAATTATGAACCGCATAACCCCTTTCATGGAGTTCAGGTGCAAAATCTCCATATTTTGTTCCTGCCCCAACCGTGACCGTCATAGATTCGGTATCAATTCCTATCACTCCCGTCAGGTTCTTAGTAGAAATCTGGTTTAAGGGACTATCAGCAATATTGTTAAAGCAATGACAAGAACCTAAGGCCTTCTGTGTCTGAAGCCTTTTAATGAGTCCTTGTAGTTCTTCTACCGTATTGGGCTCATAGAGGTTTTTAGCCTTATAAGTATAATTCCCAGCCCAGTTTTTGCGCACTACTAAAGGTTCTGTTTCTTTTATCACTTTTTCCTTGTCCCCTTTGCAAGAGGATAAAGGTACTAAGGCTGTTGCGGTGGCAAAAGTGGCAGTTGTTCTTATAAAGTCTTTTCTTTTCATGGTTATGCTGTAATTATTTTGGTTCAATAATTAATTCCAAATTCTCATTGGAGCCTGTCATTTCCCAATGTCCTAAAGAGATAGGTATATTCCCAATACTATTTAACTTATCAAAAAAGTCTTTAAGTATAAATGGTTTTTCCTCCTCTTCCAAGTGTTTGGCATAGGCCGCCATGGCGTTTTCCAAAAGATACTTTCCTGTAATATAACTGGTGCCGTATCCTGGTTGACGCAGGTATAGATGTTGTTCAAAAATGAGTAACTCCTTTTCCGTTTTCATCCATCCCCTGGGCGTATACTCCGAGTGTATTCCCCCGGCCTCTTCCATCGTCATTTCGTTGGCGTGCGCATATAATGACCCCAAACCTCTTGCAGCTCTCTGAGCGATCATAATATACACTATTTCCCTGGCCCTGGGACTATCATTATAAAGGCCGGCTTCCATAAAGATTTCTTCAACGGCGGTAGCTGTACCCTCATTTCTGGAATCAAAAATATTATATAATAATGGACCGCGACGTATTTCACTTTTATGAGGTTCAAACTCCATCCTGGCTAATTCAAACCAATGATAAAAATGGGAATACAAAGGCCTGGGGTCATAATGTTCTCCTATCAGGAAAAAGTTTCGTTTCTCCCTGGGAACATATTCACCAAGATGTTCGCGTAAGGCAGGCTCAAAATATGGCTTTACAGTTACTATCTCCTGCTCACTTAAAAAGCTCATTAGACTATTTGCTGCATAATCTGCCATCTTCTTGTAAGCTTCTGGCGAGTTAGCATCTTCTAATGCCGGTAAATCTCTATTCTTATGTTCTTCCAATTTTAAGGAAGTCCAGGCCCTTGCCAGCTCTCTTTTCAAAATCATGACCTCATCTTCCCATGTCAAAGGAACAAGGTGTACATTTTGAAGGTACCATGTGTAATTTTCCTTACCAATTCCTGAAGGCCCGGTTTTAAAACCCGACTGTTCCTTTAACCACAATACGAAATTATCTGTAGAGGCAATGGCCTGGTCTATGACGGATACTATTTCCTTATCAGCTTTTATTTCTTCTTTTTCCTTAAATTTTTTCAGGACCTTACTTTGTTCCTGTATATCTCTAATACCCGTGATCCACAAATCTTTTGCGTTAGCTGTCAAATTCTTTTTAGCCTGTTCATTTAAACCGGGGATTACCTTAAGGTCTTTAATCAGGCGTGTTCGTTCACTTTTGGATAAAGGATAACTGTATGTCCATAATTCTGTAGTTCCATGATGGGTGGGGCCTTCATGGGCAGGTACATCGCTTTTGGCACTCCAAACAGACTTATAAAAGGCCGGATCTCGTTCCCAGGGCTTAAGAACTCTATAATTAAAATCATAGCCATTCATTTCGGCCCATACGATCATCCAATCAACCTGTTCAGGAACAGACCAGGAAGTTGTATCTATAGCCAGCAGTTCAGCTCTTAACCTATTAAATTGGGGTAGTCTTTTCTCAAAAGCAGACAGCGTATAATCTGGTGCGCCATTCAATTTAGGTGGGTTTTCAAATGACCTCCATTTACTAAACAGACTTACTAAGGCGTCATATTTATTGCTGGTGTATTCTGTTTTTGAGGGTGTCTTTTCCTGTTCTTGCAAACAGCTTACAAACAGGAAAGAGATGAGAATCATTAAAGTAAAATATTTCATATTAGCCTTGTATTTGTTATTTCTAAATATATAAATTCCTACTTCTTTTAGAACATCCTTTCCCACTTAAATTGTTTTGGCTTATTATTTGTGTGAAAGTACAGGCGTTAGTATCTGGCCTTCTTGAATAATTTCCTTAACATCTTGAATCGAGACCCCGTTGCAGGACAATGATATTTTGCCGGGTTGCGGGTAGGTGCCGCCTTCAACAAAAGCAACTTCTTTTTCGCTATCTAATGTGTGCATATGGTTATTAAATATATCCAATTGTCGTAGCCAATATAAAGTTCCATTAATAAGATTGACTAAATAATACATATGATTAAGGTCATTTATACACTCTCAAGCAAGGTGTATTTTTAAAGGAATTTTAGCAGAGTACGTTAATTAAAAAAACTATAAAAAATGAAACAGACAACTAATTTAGGATTAACAATAATCACACTTATATTTGTTGTTATATTCACACTTCAAAACACAAGTGAAGTAAGTATTACGCTATTGTTTTGGAACATTAAAACATCATTGGCTTTATTAATATTTTCTTTATTCTCTATTGGTGTGATAATTGCAATTTTTGTTCTAACACCAATAATTATTGCTCTTAAATCTACATTAAAAAAAGACAAAAAACTCATTTCTGAATTACAAGAAACCAGTAACGTATATTCTGAAAAGGAAGTAGAAAATAATTAATAACCGGTTAAAACATCCGGTATATTTAATTGCCTGAATAGTAGTGAAATCAGGAGTTACAGCTCATATGAAGTTTATCGTAATTTGAAAGAGAATAGCTCCTAAAACGGCAGCCTATAAATACCATATACTTATAACATCTATCTAGGCGCTTTTATCTTGGGCGGCCGATTAATAGATTATAACCCAGTTTCCCAGGCTATAAGTGAGATTGGAGAAAAAAGTTCCCATCTTAATTTCTTTTCAGAAATAAACTAAACCACATAGCTTTATTAAGTCTACCTTCGGCAAAAAATAATGTCGATAGAGCGAAGAGTGCGATTGGTAGAAAGCCTTTTTTATCAATTAGAGCAAGAAAGCGCTCAGTTTGAAAAGTCATCAGGGATTAGTTGTGTCTCTGGTTGTGGAAAATGTTGTACATCCCCAAATGTAGAAGCTTCTCCTTTAGAATTTCTACCCTGGGCCTTTCATTTGTTTTTAAATGGGGAAGCAGAAAAAACACTCATTATACTTAAGGAAACCCATAGTGCAACTTGTTTAATCTACAAACCCTTATCTTTTATTGATCAGGGTCGTTGTAGCAATTACAAATACCGGGGTTTAATTTGTCGGTTGTTTGGATTTGCGGCCAATACTGATAAATATGGAAGTTTGAGACTGGCTACTTGTAAAATTATCAAAGAAGGTCAGACCAGGAACTATAATTCCGCTGCCGAAGCAATTACAAAAGGATTGCATGTCCCTGTATTTACAGAGTATTACATGCAATTAAATCAAATAGATTTTCACTTAGGAAACATAATTTTACCGGTAAACAAAGCACTTAAAATGGCTTTGGAAGAAGTTTTACAATATTACGCATACAGACCTTCTCCTGATTTAAAAAAAAGGTGTCTTTAAAACAACTGTGTGTATATAAAATATAATGAACTACATAACTTGTATGCACTGATTATCTTGGGTGTCATTAAGATATATTATCTTAGTTTACATAGGTGGGAGTTCATCAATACCTATATCCAATTATTAGGTTAAATTGACTTGATAATCACATTTACATAAATTCAATAAAATGAGACTTCTTTCCTTTCTTAGCTTATCCTTGCTTGCCACATTCCACGGGTTTACACAGGATCTTAATGAACCAAGGCCAATTCCTGGAATAAATAGCGTTTTCATGGAAGAACTAACTTGGATGGAGGTTCGGGATGCTATAAAAGAAGGGAAGACAACTGTAATAGTTGCGACTGGAGGCATTGAACAGAATGGTCCATTTGTCGCAACAGGAAAACACAACTATGTTCTTCAAGCAACTACAGAAGCCATTGCTCAAAAATTAGGGAATGCCTTAGTAGCTCCTATCATTAAATTCGTGCCTGAGGGAAGTATCGATCCCCCATCTGGACATATGAAATACTCTGGTACGATTAGCCTAAGAAAAGAAACTTATAAACTGCTACTCACTGATATTACGAATAGCCTGAAGCAACACGGGTTTGAGAATATCATTTTTATATGTGATAGCGGTGGAAATCAAGAAGGGATGAAAGAAGTATCTTCTACACTCAATGAGGAATGGAAAAACCAAATTACAAGAGTTCATTATATAAAAGACTATTATGAAAAGGATATTTGGAGTTTTGATTATCTAAAAACGATTGGAGTAAAGCAACTTCCTGATGTGAAAACTGCCAAGAGACAAGAAATTCATAGTGATTATCATTATGAGTCAATAATGGCGGTTGTTAATCCAGAATTAATTAGAACAGAACAGCGAATAGCAAGTGAACTTTACAGTATTAATGATTTTGATATGAATCCACCAAGCAAGACCATAGAAAATGGGAAAAAATTAATTGAACATAGAGCTAATTTAACAGTCGAAGCGATCCTCAAAGCAATTGAAAAATAAACTGAACCCAACAATCTATAAAATACATTAAACTCATTTTATCAATGCTGTTATCTATCTAAGCTCTTAAAAGATCAACACCTGTTACTCTCTACAATGTGGTGGTCTTATTTTCAATTTGGCAAATTAAAAGTTATTTGGACTTATGATATTAGATATTCAATCATTACCTTGTTTCACATAATAGATATACAGTTAAAACTAGTTCCAATTATAGACATTCATTAAGAAAAAAATAGAGGAAACCGAAAATCTTTGAAAGAGTAGGGATTTGTTCATTAAAATCAATAAAAAAATGGGATATTCAAAACCAAAATTTAAAGACAAGTATGAGAATTTCATTAATGGAAAATTCGTAGCACCAGTTGGAGGACAGTATTTTGACAATACATCACCAATTGACAATTCACTTATTGCAAAATATCCACGTTCTCAAAAAGAAGACGTAGATAATGCAGTGGCAGCGGCCAATGCAGCTAAAGATGCCTGGGGAAATACTTCCGCAGCAGAAAGAGCAGGAATGCTTAATAAGGTAGCAGACATTATTGAAGCAAATTTAGAAGAATTTGCATTGGTTGAAACTTGTGATAATGGGAAACCAATTAGAGAAACTCTAAATGCAGATATTCCTTTAAGCGTAGATCATTGGCGATATTTTGCAGCAGTTATCAGAGCAGAAGAAGGCACGGCAACTGAATTAGATGCTAATACACTTTCAATGAATATTAAAGAACCACTTGGTGTGGTTGCTCAGATTATTCCTTGGAACTTTCCTCTTTTAATGTTGTCTTGGAAATTACCCCCGGCATTAGCAGCAGGAAATTGTGTAATATTAAAACCAGCGGAACAAACACCATCAACTGCAACTTTATTATTAGAAAAAATTGCGGAAGTATTTCCACCAGGAGTAATCAATATTATTCAAGGATTTGGACCAGAAGCAGGAAAACCATTAGCATCACATTCAGGTGTTGCCAAAGTAGCTTTTACAGGAGAAACTACAACGGGTCAATTAATTATGCAATACGCATCAAAAAACTTAAATCCTGTAACAATGGAATTAGGTGGTAAATCACCAAATATATTCTTTAGTTCCGTAATGGATGAAGATGATGCGTTTTTGGATAAGGCAATTGAAGGTGCAGTTCTATTTGCTTTTAATCAAGGAGAGGTTTGTACTTGTCCATCAAGATTATTAGTTCAAGAAGATATTTATGATGCCTTTATGAAAAGAGTTGTTGCAAGAACAAAAGCTATTGTCCAGGCCAATCCTTACGACAGCAATACAATGGTGGGCGCTCAAGCATCAAACGACCAATACGAAAAAATTCTTTCTTACATTAAAATAGGTAAAGAAGAAGGAGCAAAAGTGCTTACTGGTGGAGAAGCTTGTAAATTAGATGGCGAATTCGCTAACGGATTTTATATACAACCAACAATATTAGAAGGACATAATAAAATGCGCATATTCCAAGAAGAAATTTTTGGACCGGTACTTTCTGTAACCAAATTTAAAGATGAAGCAGAGGCATTAGAAATTGCCAATGATACGCTTTACGGATTAGGAGCAGGAGTTTGGACAAGAGATGCCCATCAATTATATCAAATACCAAGAGCAATAAAAGCAGGTAGAGTTTGGGTGAATTGTTATCACGCATATCCTGCTCACGCACCATTTGGTGGTTATAAAAAATCAGGATTTGGACGTGAAAATCATTTAATGATGATGAACCATTATCGTCAAACTAAAAATATGTTAATTTCCTACGATAAGAACAAATTAGGTTTCTTTTAGAAGATAATTAATGTTAACAGGGCTGGCTGAAATTTCAGTCAGCCTTTTTCAATGAATCCTAATTATGGAATATAAAAGGGTAGCAATAACAGATAAAGCAATAGAAGTCTTAAATCAGCTCAGGGAAAAGCACGGAGATTTAATATTTCACCAAAGTGGAGGTTGCTGTGATGGTTCAGCACCAATGATTTTTGAAGAAGGAGATATGTATTTGGACGACAGTGATATATTACTTGGGCAATTAGACGGAGTAAATTATTATATGAACCAAGACCAATTTGAATATTGGAAGCACACCCATTTAACTGTTGATATAACAGCAGGAAGAGGTTCAAGTTTTTCTCTTGAAATTCCACTTGGTGTACGGTTTATTATACACTCAAGGTTATTAACTGATGAAGAAAATGCTGAACTAAACAAATAACGATTTTTAAAGTAGAACAAAAAATTATAGGTCTTAACCATAAAAAGTAATATCATGAAAAGACGTAAAAAAATTCAAATCCTTTTTCTTTTACCTTTCGTATTGATCATTTTCCTTTGGCCCCTTGTTTGGACCCATGCGCAAGAATTGGCCGGAGATGAAGTCTGCTCTTTCACCATCGGTGACGGTAGTTCTTTTTCCGGAACCTATGTTGTTGAAGTCGATGAAGGCGGTGCATTTGCTTTTAATGACTTTGAAAACAGTCAATTCGTCATTGAGATAAATGGGAATAATAACATCAGCATCATGTTGATCCTTGAGAGTTTGACCGAAGGCAAACATGTTTTTTCAATGGAAATGCAGGCTGCGATCGACATTTCTAAAGATGGTGGTGACAATTTCGTCGGTTTTAGTAACTATAAGGAAGAAGGCGGGGGTTATATACAAATTGACAAGATCGATAAAGACAATGCGAAGCTTGTAGGAGGTTTTTCAGGTATTTTCCATGAAGATATGGCCCCGGAAGGTGTAAATGTTGAATTAAGCGGGGCTTTCAATGTCATATTGGAATAGCCAACGCAAAAGCCGATAATCGCAAAAGCGCTTGGAATTTGGTTTTTACATCCCCCTAACCCTACTTCGACAGGCTCACCACAGGCCTTCGAAGAGGGAATAGTTTCTCGTTGTCATTCCCGCTAATGTAGGTTTGAAGCTTGCCTGCCCGCATTCCTTCGGTATGTAAACATGCCTACGGCACTTAAACCAGTAGGCAGGTTTGGGATTTAGAGTTTGCTCTGTAGATTTGGATTTTGGATTTTGGATTTTGGTACTTGTATTTTACTTCATCTCCTGACGAAGCTCTACCAAAACCCCATTACTGCTCTTTGGGTGCAAAAAAGCCACCGGCTTATTGTCTGCCCCTTTTTAGTTCATATTTACGTAAAATGAATATTGTTTGATTTATGTAATGAGTCTTTCGATTTCAACCAAAACGAATTAACAATATTCAATAATTCCTTACCTTAGGAAGACCAACCAACCACTTCCATATGATTCCTTTCTTTCGTAAAATCCGTAAACAACTCGCTGATGATAACAAGCCAATGAAGTATATGAGATATGCCATTGGAGAGATCTTGTTGGTGGTGATTGGGATTTTGATTGCATTGCAAGTGAACAACTGGAATGAGGATAGGAAATCGGGAATCTTGGAAATTAGGATTCTGAATAGACTCCGGCAGGATCTTGTCGTAGATACGCTTTACTTAAATGACAGATTAGAACGTACAATTAAACAAAAAGCACAACAATATGAATTTATTCATGAAATATATAAGACTCAAAATTCAGAAGAGGAATTTATAAAAATATTTAAGCTACAGAACTGGGATTCCGATAATTTGGTCATGCAGACAAGTACCTATGAGGAGTTAAAAAACTCAGGGCAGATAAATATTGTAGAAAGCGAGGGTTTAAAGGTAAAAATGATCAACTTATATCGTGAATATGACGTTGCTACCAAACATTTCGAAGAGATCAACGGTTTAACCTCAAGGGAATTTTTGCCTAAGGCACTTAGAGTTGTCCCAAAATACCACTTTTCTGATTTGTACGATGAAGAAAGATTATTTGAGGGTACAGATTGGAAATTTATTAACGATCCCACATCAGAATCATTTAAATTATTAGAAGATACCCAAATGATCTATTATTTGAAATACGGCTATTTTATTGGGTACTTTGAAAAATTATTAAAAAAATCGAAAACGTTGATTTATCACATCGATAAGGAACTTGCAGAACGTTAAAACTCAAAGAGGTTAACTAAAGACTAAAACAGGCTATAATAATGAAGAACCTACTTTTCATACTAATATTTATACCTATCTTAACTTTTAAGGAAATTGCCACTATAACTTTTGACGGATGGACCTAAGTCTGATTTCTTATCTCTCCTTTCTTATCACCTTCCAGCTTCTGTTTGTTGGCATCTTTCTGATCACACATAAAAAAGGAAACCGACGCAACAACATTCTTCTTGGTGCCTTATTTATGTTGATCGCCTGGAATATGGGAGATCTCACACTACAAATTAATGGTGTCTTTTTCAAATGGGAATTCCTCCAACATATTGATGACGGCTTTTTTCTTCTCTATGGTCCCATATTTTACCTATACGCTCAAGGCGTCATTTTTAGAGATTTCAAATTATCTGGTGGGAACCTATTGCATCTGATACCCTACCTGCTGCTTACAATTTCACTCCTGTCCTTTAGAAACTTTACGCCCAGCACATCAGAAGAAATCATTAAGAACGAAATGTCCTGGCAGTTCTACCTCATAAGTGCTTTAATGTATGCCCACATCTTTGTTTATCTCGGACTGACCTATAAATCCCTGTGGAAGTATCGTAAAATCATTAAGAACAAATATTCTCAAATAGATCAAATCAATCTGGAATGGCTTAGTTCCTCTCTTAAGACCTTTGGCATACTCACTTTTGTTTCACTTATTCAAAATTTCATAGCCCTGGCGGAAAATAGATCTGTGTTTATAGTCACCCTGGTATTTCTACTCATTTTTATCTTTTACTTCGTGAATAAGGTTATCCTTAAAGCACTCCGGCAACCAGAAATTTTTGCGGGTATTACTCAAAATGAAACAACCAAATACCAGGGATCAAATTTGACATTAGATCAAATTGATGAATACAAAAAGCAATTATTGGCTTTGCTCGTATCTGAAAAACCCTTCCTGGATCCTCAGGTGAGTCTTACCGATTTGTCTGAAAAACTATCCGTATCTACGAAGCACCTGTCTCAGGTAATCAATCAATCATTTAACAAAAGCTTTTTCGATTTCATAAATTCCTACAGAATTCAGGAAGTTCAACAAATCCTGAAAGAATCCAGGGATGATAAACTGACCGTTCTCGAAGCAATGTATCAGGCGGGATTCAATTCTAAATCTTCGTTCAATACAGCCTTTAAAAAAGAAACAGGACTTACACCCACCGAATTCCGAAAAATGATTTAACAAATGCGTTCGACATCCTGATATCGGTCGATTGTGGTTGAAATAGTTGATATACTTGCTGTATCATTTAAAAACTTAAAGTCATGCAGCAATTAAAAACTTCAAATTACCCTTCAAATGCTTTCGGACGATTTTGGATGAAAGTTCCCTTGGTCCTCCGTTCAATATTAATTGGTTTTGGTGTCAGCTCTTTGGGTGTTGGCATTTGGACTATTGTGGCTATGAGCCTTCCTGGCCCCTGGTCTGTGTTGCTTATGGCCACAATTCTCATTTTTTTCTGGATGTACTTCAGTGGTAAATGGAAGCCATCAAACACACAAGCGTTCCGCCGTTTTTGTATACGGCAAATCAACCTTAAAAAACCCGTTTGGATCTGGGGGTTGGTGGCTGCCTTTTTCATTGTTCTATTTCTCCATTCCAGCTGGATATTAACGTTTCGCATTGTTGAATTTCAACCTGAAATATTTAAAACCTTGAGCTTTATAAATGATGTACCAGCTTTGCAGGCCTGGTCAGCTATCATTGGGATATCAATGGTGGCAGGAATATGCGAGGAAGTCGGCTATCGGGGTTATCTTCAAAAACCCTTAGAGCAAAAATATGGCCCTATTGTGGCCATTTCTATTTCCTCGATAATCTTCATTGTTATTCATCTACATCAGGCCTGGTTGGTTAGCATTTTAGTGCCAGCCTTCTTTATCTCCTTTATGATTGGGTACCTGGCCTATGCAACCAATTCACTTATTCCAGGCATTATGGCCCATGTCACATTTGATATCATAAATGTATCCTATTGGTGGTCAGATGTTATGGGCACTTTTGAACGCAAGCCCATAAGCGTGACAGGTGTAGACAATCACTTTATCATTACCGTTATCGTGGTTCTTCTATCAACGCTATTATTCATTATTGCCATCAGGAAATTATTGAAACTGAAAGATGTAGCTCTACAACAAACTATAGTCTGAAGAGGTCTATGAAACTTTGTCATTAGCCTTAAACATTATTATAATAATACGCTGGCTAACAACGCCTATAAATGAA
>Ga0316196_10000189_pt1 | contig 21364 bp, 17 predicted proteins | sample Eddsed2cm_MG_FD_204938 | JGI IMG/M metagenome (GOLD analysis project Ga0316196, IMG submission 204938) | Coastal sediment microbial communities from Maine, United States - Eddy sediment 2 cm | ecosystem: Environmental > Aquatic > Marine > Coastal > Sediment | place: USA: Maine | collected... | reverse complement strand
CTTACCGGCAGTACATGCTGTGCAGGATCGAGAAGGTCCTGGCTGATGCTAAAACGGCGACTCAGCCACAGGCAAATTGACTCTCTCAGGTTTTCTTCACCACGGGTAAGCGGATAGCCGGAGAGTAAACTGCCGCCAGTAGCCAGGATATCATGGATAAACGAAGGCGGTTCATGTTTGGGTTCACCCAGAGACAACATGATGCGCTCTTTTCCAGTTGGAGGCTCTATTCCTGCTAACAGCTGATTCAGTCTTTGAAACGGGTATTCCTGCAGTTTTTCAAGTCGGGAGTTCATTTATCCGAAGTATTTTGCCTGTTTTTCTTCATAACGCACTGTCTATTTTAGAGTTTTTCAATGCGTGATTTGTTATTAAAATGTGAATTCACTGCTGGTGTTCTGGGAAGCATTCAGCCTGTCTATTATATTTTTCTTGATATCATTTTTTATCTCGTTGTCTGTGATGGGCTTGTTGGCAAGATTGGTAACGATAAATATATCTTCAATTCGGGCACCAAAAGTTGCCACCTTGGCATTATGCAGCTTGATGTCATGTTTATCGAAAACTTCTGCAATCTGATACAGCAGTCCGGGCCTGTCCTGAGCGATCACTTCAATTATAGTCTGCTGGCCCTGCAGTGTTTCCGAGAAATTGACTTCAGTTTGAATAGGGAACTGCTTTAATGCGCGTGGGATATGGGCTTTCAGGGGGTCGCGACCTTTCCGCGGATCCTTTAATTGCGCTGTTAAAGCCTCTTCTATTTCTTTTAGCTTTGCGGGCTCGCTGACAGCATGATCATTTTGATCAAGCACCAGGTAATTATGCAGAGCAAAGCCCATTCGTGTGGTGTGCAGGCGCGCATCGACAATATTCAGGTGCAGGCAATCGAAGCCGGCCGTTGTCATCACAAGCAGGTTTGTCAGATCAGGTGTGAATACCAGTATCTCTGTGCTGCCTGAATTCTCGGCATAGCGTACCGAGACGACTGGCAGATCAAGTGCGCTAACATTGGCCAGTGTTTTCATGTGCCATTGCAGAACATCAATTTTATATCTTAGAAAATAGTCGCTATCAAATATCGACCAGTATTGTTCAAAAGTCTCTGCTGAAAATTGCTCTGGAACAAGAGTAGTGAATAATTCCTGCCGCAGGCTTTCAAGCCGCTCAGCGTTGTAGACACTGTCCGTGCTATCGCGCCTGAGATGTCTCGACGTAGCATGGTAGAGTTGCTGTAATAGCTTGTTTTTCCAGTCATTCCAGACATTTGGGCTGGTGCCTCGCATGTCGGCCATGGTCAACAGGTAAATGTTTTCCAGGCGCTCCTGGTTGCCTACTTTCTCAGCGAACTCTTTGATTACAGCGGGATCTGAAATGTCCATTTTCTGAGCTGTCCATGACATGATCAGGTGGTTTCGAACCAGCCAGGCAACAAGCTTTGTATCGAATTCACTGAGGTCATGCTGACGGCAAAACTGGATACTTATCTTCTCGCCTTTTTCAGAATGATTGCCACCACGGCCTTTGGCGATATCATGTAGCAGGGCAGCGAGATACAGTCTTTCCGGCTTGAAAAGTGAATTTATCAGCTTGGTTGCGAGCGGATATTCATCTCGGAATTCTTCGATTGTCAGCCTGCGCAGGTTGCGCAGGACAAAAAGACTGTGTACATCCACTGTGTAGATATGAAATAAATCATGTTGCATCAGCCCGACGATACGTCCAAAGGCCGGGAAATAGGCACCCAGGACCCCATAATTATTCATTTTTCGCATATTGTGCGTGAGACCTGTACCGTGGCGAAATATAGCGATAAACAGACTTCGGCAGGCAATGTCCTGGCGGAACTCGCGGTTGATCAGAGATAAAGAGTTATGTATCAGGCGGATTGTGTTAGCCCTGATACCCTTCAGTTCAGGTCTTTCCTGCAGAACGTAGAATACCTCAAGCAGGGCAAATGGCTGGCGATTAAAAACATCATTATCAACGACGTCAACGTAGCCATTTATGGCATTAAAACGACGGTTTATTTTAATGGTTGTATTGTCCTGCTGATCAAGGAAGGCTTCATCAAAATGCTGCAGCAGAATGTCGTTTAGCAGCCCCAGCTCCTTGACTGTGCGGTAGTACCTTTTCATCAGCTGCTCCACTGCCAGGCTTCCTGGCTTGTCAGAATAGCCAAATTCAGCTGCCAGTTCTCGCTGGTGTTCAAATAAAAGACGATCTTCCCTGCGGCCGGTGAGGAAATGCAAGCCATTGCGCAGGCGCCAGAGAAAGTTCCGGCAGCGGATCAGAGACTGATATTCATCTTTGGTGAGAAACTCGTGATCAACCAGTCCTTGCAAAGAGGAGGCATTGAAGTAACGCATGGTGACCCAGGTAATCATATGCAGGTCACGCAGGCCGCCAGGGCTCTCTTTTATATTGGGTTCCAGTTTATATGCCGTATCGCCAAAACGAACATATCGTTCACGCTGTTCCTTGTGCTTGGCGTGGAAATATTCATCGGCAGGCCAGATTTTATCTGTAGCTATCGCATCCTGCATTTGCTGAAAGAGTTCTACAGAGCCAGTTAGCAACCGCGCTTCCATCAAAGTCGTCACTACAGTCAGGTCTGTTGCCGCTTCGGCACATTCGCTGACAGTTCTTACGCTATGACCAATATCCAGACCGATATCCCACAATGTATGTAAAAACTCCTCGCCTGATTCAGCGAAGGCGCCACGCATATCTTCACTGACCAGTATCATCAGATCAATATCAGAAGAGGGGTGCAGCTCAGAGCGACCATACCCTCCAACAGCCACCAGACTGCAACAGTCAGATGCCTTCTCGGGTTTGTTGACCGAATGCCAGATGCTGATCAGCAGCTGGTCCGTAAACCAGGTCCAGAGACTTATAATATTGGTGCTGGAGGCTCCATCAGATTGCGCTCGGTGAAGAATTTTCCGTGCATCCAGCAGTATCTGTTTTATTTCTTTTCGAGGATTCGGGTGGTCACTGAGTATATTTGAAAATCTCTTGGCGGCAGGGAAGTCCTTGCGTGTTAGCCTGACGGGTTTTTTTTTCATGTCGGGGCTGCCCTTAGACCTCTTCGCCTTCGCGTAAAGTGAGTATTTCATGACCGTCTGCAGTGACCAGGATCGTATGCTCCCACTGTGCTGACAGTTTGTGGTCGCGTGTCACTACTGTCCAGTTATCCTGCAGCAATTTTACTTCTTTTTTTCCGGCATTGATCATCGGCTCTATAGTGAATGTCATGCCTTCCAGAAGAGTCACTCCAGTTCCAGGTTCACCGTAATGCAAAACCTGCGGTTCTTCGTGGAACTGGCTGCCGATGCCGTGGCCGCAATATTCCCGGACGACTGAAAATCGATTTTTTTCAGCATGTATCTGGATGGCATGGCCGATATCACCCAGCCGTGCACCTGGTCTAACGAGTTCAATGCCTTTTAGCATGCATTCACGGCTGTTTTGAATCAATCGCTCAGCAATTGTTGACGGCTTGCCGACTGTGAACATCTGGCTTGTGTCACCGTGATAGCCGTCTTTGATTACCGTGATATCGATATTTATAATATCGCCTTTTTTCAGTACTCGATCACCCGGAATACCATGACAGACCTGGTAATTCAGTGAGGTGCAGATTGATTTAGGGAAACCGTGATAGTTGAGCGGTGCAGGGATGGCATCAAGATCCTCGACAATATATTTATGACATATCGCATCGAGTTCATTAGTTGTGATTCCTGCATTGACATGAGGGGCAATCATTTCCAGAACCTGGGCCGCAAGGCGGCCGGCAACCCGCATTTTTTTTATTTCGTCTGCTGTCTTGATAGAAATACTCATTTAATCAACTCGTAATAGTTCTCTAAAAACCCGGCATTATAACCGTACTCGGTCTCTGATGATGATATACCGGATTAAATTTGTGGGGTAAATGAACTTTTCGCTTCTATGTTCTCAGTTTTTTAGTATTGAGATCGAAAAGATTACTGGACCTGAAAAACGAAACTGAATTGTGTTTTATTGTGTGTTATCTCTGTATGTGATATAAAGCGCCCTCTTTTTCAGGTGCTGCCATTCTTGTAGGGTTTTCCTGAATCAAAGAATACATCGTCAGAAATGACACAACTAAAAACGATCATGGGATTAATAACGGTGCCCGGGTGTTTGGCCGACATATAGTCGACTGCCAGACTGGTGCTGATACTCATGTGAATGTAACCCGAACGGAGATAATATAGATGTCTAAGATTTCGCTTCGCGATATGCTGGAAGCTGGTGTTCATTTCGGCCACCGTACACGTTTCTGGTACCCTAAAATGCGCCCCTATATCTTTGGCGAGCGTAACCAGATACACATCATCAATCTGGAAAAAACGCTTCCCTTATTTGAGGATGCCTGTAACTTCCTCGGAAAAATTGCTTCAAATGGCGGCAATGTAATGTTTGTCGGCACGAAAAGGCAGGCAAGTAAAGTAATCCGCGAAGCTGCAACGCGCTCCGCATCACCATACGTCGACCATCGCTGGCTTGGCGGTATGCTGACAAATTTCAAGACTGTGCGTAACTCAATCAAGCGTCTTAAGGAACTGGATGAACAGTTCGAGTCGGGTCAGGCAGATAAAATGATTAAGAAGGAACGTTTACGTATCGAGCGTGAACGTGCCAAGCTGGAACGATCGCTTTCAGGCATCAAGAATATGAACGGCCTCCCTGATGCGCTGTTCGTTATTGACGTGAAGTATGAATATATCGCTATCGCCGAAGCAAAGAAGCTTGGCATACCTGTTGTTGCTGTAGTTGACACAAACTGCAAACCAGAAGGTATCGAGTATATTATTCCTGGTAATGATGATGCAATTCGCTCTATTCGCCTCTATGCAGAGACAATAGCTGATGCCATTATCGAAGGGCGTCATTCTGTTGCGACTGCTCCTGTTGTTGCTGAGAACGATGATTTTGTCGAAATGGACGATGCAACTGCACAGGCTCTGATCGAGAAAGTGAAGAGTGAAAGCGATGTAAGTGCTGAACCAGAGCAAGCTCTAGAAGCTGAGCCTGCAGTAGCTGTAGCCGCTGAAGCTTCTCCTGCAGCAGAAGCATCTCCTGCAGCAGAAGCTGATGAAGCGCCTGTCGTGAAAAAAGCCGTGAAGAAGAAAGCAGTTAAGAAGGCAGTTAAGAAAGCAGTGAAAAAGGCTGTGAAAAAGAAAGCGGTTAAGAAAGCAGCGGCAAAAAAGGAAGCTGAGTAAGACTGCAGTACAGTTGATCAGGACTATAGACTCTGGCCCGGATAGTTATACCGGGCCAGAATCTTTAATGATGATTTAATACCGAACATTATAGAGGGTTATTGAGATGGCTATCAGCGCATCTATGGTCAAAGAACTGCGTGAACGTACCAGCGCAGGAATGATGGAATGTAAAAAAGCACTGACTGAAACAGACGGTGATATGGAAGCAGCAGTTCAGCTTTTGCGTACCAGTGGTGCTGCTAAGGCAGATAAAAAAGCAGGTCGTGTTGCTGCCGAAGGTGTTGTAAGTATTTATATTAGTGATGACAAGAAGTTAGGGGTCATTGTTGAAGTTAACTCTGAAACAGATTTTGTCGCAAAAGGTGAAGATTTCCAGCGTTTTGCAGCAGATATTGCTGAAGCGGTCGCTGCCACGAATCCGGCTGACATTGATGCCTTGAACGCAACAAAGCTACCTTCTGGTGAGACAGTTGATGAGACCAGGCGTGCCCTTATTGCAAAGCTTGGTGAGAACATTACTGTACGACGTTTTGAAAGAGTTGAAGCGACCGGTGATGCAGAAATCAGCAGCTATCAGCATGGCTTGAAGATAGGCGTGCTGGTAAGCAGTGCCGGCGGCAATGAGAATCTGGGAAAAGATCTAGCAATGCACGTCGCTGCATTGAAGCCGTTGTGCGTTAGTACTGACGAGGTTCCAGCTGATGCCGTTGAGAAAGAAAAAGAAGTTTTTTCTGCCCAGGCAGCAGAAAGTGGCAAGCCACCGGAAATTATCGAGAAAATGATCACAGGCCGTATCAATAAATTCCTTAATGAAGTGGCTCTGCATGGACAGGATTTTGTTAAAGACCCTGCCATGACTATCGGCAAGCTGCTGAAAGCTGAAAATGCTTCAGTCGTTTCTTTTACACGTGTAGAAGTGGGCGAAGGTATCGAGAAGAAAGTCGAAGATTTTGCTGCCGAGGTTGCGGCCCAGGCAAAAGGCGTTTGATTGCTGGCATCTCGCTACAATGAAAATGCCAAGAAATCCTGGAGCTGAGATAAAGTGAGCGGATCCGAAACTGGCACCGCTATCCGCCGCATTTTATTGAAGCTTAGCGGCGAAGCCCTGATGGGCGATCAGGATTTTGGCATTAGCCATGATATGCTTGAATATGTCAGTGATGAGATAAGCACTGCAGTAGAGCGAGGCGCCCAGGTTGCAATCGTAGTCGGAGGCGGCAATATTTTTCGCGGCCTTTCCAGCGCTGCGGGCAACATGGATCGTGTGCCTGCTGATCAGATGGGCATGCTGGCAACGGTGATGAATGCAATCGCAATTGCCGAAAACCTCAATCGTAACGATATACCGGCGACCGTACTATCGGCCATTGCTGTCGGTAGCTTCACTGAAATATTTAGTCGACGGCTGGCACTGGAATATCTAGAATCAGGAAAAGTTGTAATTTTTGCTGCAGGTACTGGTAATCCATATTTCACTACGGATACCGCCGCCAGTCTGCGAGCTATCGAAATAAGCGCAGACTTGTTACTGAAAGCAACCCAGGTGGATGGCGTCTATGATGCTGATCCAAAAACAGATCCGTCGGCGAAAAAATTTCAGAAACTAGGATTTGATGAAGTTCTCAAGCGCCAGCTGGGTGTAATGGATCTGACAGCTATTACGCTTTGTCTCGAGAATGACCTGCCTTTGCGCGTATATGAAATGCGATCAAAAGGTGCTCTTGGTAGAATACTTGACGGGCAAAACGAAGGTACACTGGTGACAAACTGAAGACATCTAGAAGAGTTGTGATCAATTCGGATCATTACTGAGTCTGATAGCAAGGGAAGAAAAACATGATTAATGAAATCCTTGACGATGCAAAAATACGCATGGAGAAAAGTGTCGAGTCGCTGAAAAGTGAATTAATGCGCTTACGAACAGGCCGAGCGAATACTGGTCTGCTGGATAGCATTAAGGTCGACTACTACGGCAGCCCTACCCCCCTTAGTCAGGTGGCTAATATTAATGTTCAGGATGCCCGTACGCTGAGTGTTCAGCCCTGGGAAAAAAACATGATGCAGCTGATCGAGAAGGCGATTCTTGAATCAGACCTCGGTTTAAACCCTATGTCTGCTGGAGAAGTGATGCGCATCCCAATTCCTCCTTTAACTCAGGAGCGCAGGCTGGATCTGGTGAAAATAGTGAAACACGAGGGTGAGGGCGGCAAGGTAGCTGTCAGGAACATCCGGCGCGATGCTATTTCACACATCAAGGAATTACTAAAAGACAAGGATATTTCTGAGGATGACGAACACCGTGCTGAAGAGCAGGTTCAGAAATTGACCGATTCTCATGTTGCCATTATTGACACTCTGTTGAAGGAAAAAGAAGAAGAATTAATGGAAATCTAAACTTTTTATTAATTCAGGGATACCCTGGTTCTCTGTGCAGGAATGAAATCTGATGTTTGGTATATCTACCTCTGCCTTAGCTGGAATCGCCACCTTTTCAATTTAGTTCAATAGCTATCACGTTAAACGCTGCTCCTTACCGTTACATATCTGAAAGTACGTCGCGTTACTGCGTGTCATTCATGCTCTGACGCGGCTAAGCTTAGGTACAATTTAAGATAGATATATTCAGCCGAAGTGCCCTTTAAGAATCTTATCGGCTGGGCTAAACTGTCGCCTTTCCCTTCCTGATGCGGAATTATGTCTCCGGCTAAAAATAAATCTTTACCCAGCGAAAAGAATACAGGGTCTACCATTCCTCGCCATGTCGCGGTGATCATGGACGGTAATGGCCGCTGGGCCAAGCGCAGGGGCCAGTCCAGAGTGATGGGACATAAGAAAGGCGCCGAAGCAGTGAGGCGGATTATCCGAAACTGTGGAGACCAGGGCGTCGAATATCTGACCTTGTTTGCTTTCAGTAGTGAAAACTGGAAACGTCCCGATCGCGAAGTCAAATTATTGATGGAGCTTTTTATTTCTGTTCTGGAAAAGGACATTGATGTACTGGTCGAAAACGGCGTGCGCCTTCGCATCATTGGAGATCTTGAACGATTCGGCAAACGCATCGGCAGATTGATTAAAAAGGCGGAAATGCGCACTGCCACGAATAATCGAATGCATTTAATGATCGCGGCTAATTATGGTGGCCGCTGGGACATCACTCAGGCGTGTCAGCGGTTGGTAGAAAAGTCCCGTAGCGGAGAGCTAAATCCAGATGAGATCAATGAAGAGCTGATCAGTCGTCACCTCGTGACTGATGAAACTCCTGATCCTGACCTGTTTATTCGCACCGGCGGTGAGAAGAGAATCAGCAACTTTCTAATCTGGCAGCTGGCATACGCAGAATTATACTTCACTGATGTGCTGTGGCCTGACTTTTCGAAAGAAAACTTTATCGATGCTCTGCAATGGTTTGCCAGTCGCGAACGACGATTTGGCAAAACCAGTGAACAAATAAGCAAGGCAGGCCATGCTTAAGCAACGCCTGCTGACTGCTGCCATTCTGATACCGGTTTTTCTCGCAGCTCTGTTTCTTATGGATGAGCTGGAGTTTGCTATTTTTCTTGCGGTGATACTTATCCTTAGTCTCAATGAGTGGGCGAATTTGAGCGGTATTCAGTCCATTGCTATGAAGCTTGCCTATATTACTGCTGGTGTTGTCATTGCAGCAATTGTTCAGTATTCGGGGCTGGTGGGACAGGCGATGTTCATTCTGGTGTTTGCTCTCTGGCTGATTGTGGTATTGCGCCTGATTCAATTTGGCAAGCAGGTGCACGATGCGAAGGCGACGGCAGGAAATGGCCCCATGGCATGGCTGGACGGATATTTTGTTTTGCTTCCAACCGTACTGGGTCTGCAGGTTTTGAAGGCAGATGATCCAGCTGCTCCTCAGCTGTTGCTGATTTTCTTCTTCATCATCTGGTCTGCAGATACGGGTGCCTACCTGGCAGGCCGCACCTGGGGTAGAAATAAACTGGCTCCGGCAATCAGCCCTGGAAAAACAATTGAAGGATTAATCGGCGGTGTCATTGGTGCACAAATAATTGCTGTCCTGGTCGGCGTTCTGGTTTGGGAACTTTCTTTATCAAAACTACTGCTCTGGTTACTAGCTGTAGCACTTGTTACGTTGTTCTCCGTCGCCGGGGACCTGTTTGAGAGCATCTACAAACGTCGTGCAGGGGTTAAAGATTCAGGTAAATTATTGCCGGGGCACGGAGGCGTGCTTGATCGTATCGATAGTGCCTGTGCAGCATTGCCGCCGTATATACTTGTTATCTATCAGTTTGACCTTCTCACAAAGAGTGCTGCTGGACTGTGAAGCAGCAGGGTATCTGTATTCTTGGATCTACCGGAACGATCGGCATCAACACGCTGGATGTGATTCGGCGCCATCCCAAAAGCTTCAGGATTATCGCACTAACCGCCAATCGTCAGGTTGAGCGGATGCATCAGCAATGCCAGCAGTGGCAGCCAGAATATGTTGTAATGTCTGACCCTGAAGCAGCCGCCGCCCTCAGGGAAATTATTATGCAGGAAGGCCTTGCTACTGAGGTTTTCAGTAGTATGGATAAACTCAATGAAGTTGTTCAGTATGACTCAGTAGATACTGTGATGGCCGGGATAGTGGGTGCCGCAGGATTGCTGCCGACACTGGCTGCAGTGAAAGCAGGTAAACGGGTTCTGATAGCAAACAAGGAACCACTGGTAATGATGGGGCAGGTTTTCGTAGAAGAGGCGAAAAAGTCCGGAGCTGTTCTGTTACCTATCGATAGTGAGCATAATGCGATCTTTCAATGCCTGCCATTCGCGGTACAGCAGGCAACGGCAGCTCCCGTTGAACATACACTGAAAGAACACGGAGTTTGCAGGATATTGCTGACCGGCTCCGGCGGACCATTCCTGAAACAGGACAGGTCCAGTTTTTCCTCGATCACACCTGCCCAGGCATGCGCTCACCCTAATTGGGTCATGGGCAGAAAGATCTCAGTCGATTCCGCCACTATGATGAATAAGGGGCTTGAGCTGATTGAAGCCTGCGCACTGTTCTCGACCAGCCCTGAGAAGATAGATATCGTGGTGCATCCTCAAAGCGTCATCCACTCAATGGTTGAATACAACGATGGCTCTATCCTTGCCCAACTCGGGAATCCTGATATGCGGACCCCGATTGCGCATGCCCTGGCCTGGCCAAAACGTATGGATGCGGGTGTCGAACGGCTCGATTTGCTGAAAATGTCTGCCTTAGAGTTCCTGCCGCCGGATGTGGTAAAGTTTCCTTCACTGACTTTAGCTCGCCAGGCGGCTGAAACAGGTGGTACTCTGCCAGCTATATTAAACGCAGGCAATGAAGTAGCTGTGCAGTCGTTTCTAGACGGTGACATTCGTTTTGACCAGATTATCCAGCTGGTTGAGGAAACGATGCAGGCGGTAGAATATGAGCCACAGCAAGAGCTTGATAACGTCCTGGCAGCTGATCGGCATGCTCGCAGCTTTGCTGAAAGGCGCGCTCAGAATTTGTCCTGGAATTACACACATAGATAGAAAAACACAGTAAAACGATATGTTAGAGTTTATATACAGTATTGCCGGGTTTGTTGTGGCACTGGGTATTCTGGTTGCCGTGCATGAATTTGGCCATTTCTGGGTAGCCAGGAAGCTTGGTATTAAGGTGCTGAAGTTTTCTGTCGGCTTTGGTAAGGCTATCTGGTCGCGTACTTCGAGTGATGGAACCGTCTATGCCGTCGGTGCGTTGCCCCTTGGGGGTTACGTCAAGATGTTGGACGAAAATGAAGGAGATGTTGCAGAGGAGGATTTGCCGCGAGCATTCAACCGGCAACCTCTCTGGAAACGCAGCCTGGTAGTGCTGGCAGGGCCTATGTTCAATTTCTTTTTTGCCATAGCAGCGTACAGTCTGGTATTTGCAGGCGGGGTTGAAGGCCTTACGCCGGTTGTCGGAAAAGTCGTCGAGAATTCTGTCGCCGAGGCAGATGGTTTCCGTAGCGGAGATGTTTTGCTCTCTGTGGATGGCAGAAAATTGAACACATGGCAGGAACAGCGCCTGTATTTGTTCAGCAAGGCACTCGCACGAAAAACCGTTCATTATGAAGTCATAACAAGTGATGGGCAGCATATCAGCCGCACGCTTAACCTGGCCAATGTGCCTATGTCTGATATTGATGCCAACCTGGTAGCTGGCGGAATAGGGCTTATTGGCTGGTATCCAAGCGTGCCACCGGTGATAGATCAGGTCATCAATGGAAAACCGGCGCAAATGTCCGGTCTTCAGCAAGCTGATTTAATAACCTCGATTGACGGTGAGGAAGTGGTTAGCTGGAATGATGTTGTAAGACTGATTTCAGCCAGCCCAGGTAAGCCGCTGCAGCTTGCTATCAGCCGCCAGGGATATTCTCAAACAGTCAGCGTCACGCCTGATATGGCAATGGACGGGAATAAGGAAATTGGGCGCATCGGTATTAGTGTAAAACCAGTAGACGTTCCTGAAGACAGGATTGTCGATATCCGTTACGGCCCTGTAGAATCACTATATCGCGGCACAGAAACGACCTGGATGATGTCTGTACTAACACTTCGGATGCTGGCAAAGATGGTGACTTTGGAGGTTTCCAGCAAGAATATCAGCGGTCCGATCACTATCGCCCAGTACGCGGGTAAATCTGCCCAGGTCGGATTTACCAGTTTTTTGTTATTTCTTGCCATCGTAAGCGTTAGTCTGGGTGTGCTCAATTTGCTGCCGATACCCATTCTGGATGGTGGTCATTTGCTTTATTATTCAATTGAAGCAGTAACCAGAAGACCAGTATCAGAAAAAGTAATGATATGGGGCCAGCAACTTGGTATTCTGCTGCTTTTTTTATTAATGTCTCTAGCCGTATACAACGATCTGGGGCGACTGTTGAACTAAGTCAAAATAAGAACTGGATAATGATTAAAACAAAAATATTACACACATGCGTAATTGCCCTGTTTATGTGGTCTGTACAGGCCTTCGCAGTGGAAGAATTCGAAGTCACAGATATCCAGGTATCTGGTACGCAACGAATTTCAGCCGGTACCATTTTTAACTATTTGCCGATTAAGGTCGGTGATTTTGTCGATGACAACGAAGTAAATGAAGCCATAAAAGCCCTGTTTGATACCGGGTTTTTCCAGGATATTGAACTGACCAGAGAAGGCGGAGTACTGGTAGTCAATGTGGTTGAGCGTCCGACGGTAGCCAGCGTCGAATTCTCTGGCAATAAAGAATTTGAGACCGAAGCGCTGAAGAAAGGAATGTTGCAGGTCGGTTTTGGTGAGGGACTGGTATTCAAAAAGTCAATTCTTGACAAGGTGGAACAGGAACTTCGTACGCAGTATTACAGCAGTGGTAAATACTCAGTTGATATCAAAACAACGGTTACCCCGCTGGAAAGAAACCGGGTAAAAATAAATATCGACATCAAGGAAGGCAAGACCGCCAGGGTGGGCGAGGTAGCCATTGTCGGGAATACGGTATTTTCCGACAAAAAATTGTTAAAGAATTTTGCGGTTAAGCCTAAAACGGGCTGGCGCAAACTGAATTTCCTGAGCAAGTCTGATCAATATTCCAAGCAGAAACTTGCGGGCGATCTTGAAAGCTTGCGCAGCTATTACCAGGATCGTGGTTATCTTGACTTTAAAATCGATTCAACCCAGGTATCTATTAGTGAAAACAAGAAAAAAATCTTTATTACCGTCAACCTGACCGAGGGAGAAGTTTACACTGTCGACAAAGTCAGTCTGCGTGGCAAATTCGTTGTCCCGGAAGAAGATCTGAAGGAAAAAGTTACCATCTTCACTGGTGATATCTTTTCTCGCAAGGAAGTAGAAAAGACCAGCAAGGCCATCAGTGACCGGCTGGCCGAGTCAGGTTATACCTTTGCCAATGTCAATGCGATCCCCGATATCGACGCGGAAAATCGAAAGGTTTCTTTTGTTTTCGCCATTGACCCTTCAAAAAGGGTTTATGTCAGGCGAATCAATATATCTGGCAATACCGCCACCAGGGATGAAGTGATTCGACGTGAGCTGAGGCAGATAGAAGGTGGCTGGTTATCGACTAAAGATGTCAGGCGATCAAAAACACGACTGCAGCGTCTCAGCTTTTTTGAGGATATTAATATCGAGACGCCAGCGGTACCGGGTACAGAAGACCAGGTCGATGTTAATGTGCGGGTCAAGGAGCGGCAAACAGGCAGCATGATGTTTGGTGTCGGTTACTCTGAATCGGATAAATTGTTATTACAGGCCAGCATCACACAGAAAAACCTGTTCGGTTCAGGCAAGGAGCTTGATCTGAGTCTCGATACTTCCAAGGTTGCGACATCGCTCAGACTGCGTTATTTTAATCCATATTACACGGTTAACGGCGTTAGTAGAGGGTTTTACGCGACATGGACAGATATTGATGCAGCGGAAGCCGACGTCTCAAAGTACATAAATAAAACGGTGAGTCTTGGTGTCAATTATCGGGTGCCGCTATCTGAATATAACAGCTTCACATTCAGTTTCGGGCCGGACCGCACCAAGCTGGAATCAACCAGCGGTACTCCGGATGAAATACTCGCTTATATTGCTGTTCATCCAGACGACTGGTATCTGAAGACAACAGCCTCCTGGATTCATGACACCCGAGACAGTATTCTTTATCCTACTCGAGGATTTGAATTTCGGATACTAGGCGAAGCATCATTCCCGGGGAGTCAAATTGATTACTACAAAGGTGGTGTAAACTTCTCATGGCATGTGCCGACTATCAGTGAGGTGGTGCTGAAGCTCAGCGGTGACCTTGGCTACGGAGATTCCTACGGCGATACAACGCTATTCCCCTTTTATAAAAACTACTACGCGGGTGGCAGCAGCTCAGTCAGAGGCTATAAGGCACGCTCGCTAGGCCCACGTGACAGTAATGGTGATCCATTCGGTGGAACGAAGAGGGTAGTCGGAAGTTTTGGCGTCCTGTTCCCGTTCCCCGGCAGTGAGAAAAAGGATAAACGGCTGTCGGTATTTGTAGATGGCGGCACTGTATTTGCCCAGGATGACGAGATTGATTTCAACGAATTGCGCTATTCCTATGGTGTTGGACTGTTCTGGTACTCACCGGTTGGTCCACTTTCACTTAGTTATGCTATCCCTATAAATGACGAACCTGGAGATGATCTGGAAAAATTCCAGTTCACAATTGGTAAAGGCTTCAGATAAACTATCACCCTGACAGTAATATTAGAGAAATGAAAAAAATGCTTAAAAAATTAAAACTGGTTACCTTTCTGTTTGTTGCCCTGACCTTTTTTCCAGGAGTGTCATTTGCAGAAATGAAGATTGGATTTGTTAATCTGGTCAAACTCATTGAAGAAGCACCACAGGGGGAGGCCGCGACGAAAAAAATAGAAGCGGAATTCAGTCCACGTGACAATGCCATAAGGAAAAAGCAGGAAAAAGTTCAGAAGCTGGAAACAGATATCGAAAAGAATGCTCTCGTAATGAAGGCCTCTGACTTGTCAAAAAAGCAGTCTGAGATTACCAAGATCAAGCGTGAGTTGAAACGTGAGGCTGAAGAATTTCGTGAAGATTATAATTTGCGCAGAAATGAAGAGTTAAAAGTTCTGCAAAAGGTTGTTCGAGATGCCATCAATGAAGTCGGCAAGAAGAATAATTTTGATCTGATTCTTGCTGAAGGTGTTCTTTACACCAGTGATAAGGCGAATATAACAGAGCTGGTTCTTAAGAATCTTCGTAGCAAGTAAGATTTTTTTACAAGGTGAGCTATCAGCTATCTGAATTAGCGACTAGATTCGACCTCGAGCTCAAGGGGCAAGCAGAAGCGCAGATACAGGCGGTAGCCAGCCTGCAGGATGCAGGGGCAGGGGATATTAGTTTCTGCGTCAGCCGCCGTCATCTTTCGGTGCTTGAAAAGACCAGGGCAACCGCAGTTATTCTTCATCCGGACTTATCTGGTTCTTTTCAGGGAAATATGCTGCTGAGTGAAAACCCGCATGCGGCATTTGCAAAAATAGCTCAGCTTTTACATTCACAGCGGCGCAATCCCCCGGGCATTCACGAAACAGCAATCATTCATGCCGAAGCAACTGTGCATGAGACAGCAAGTATTGCTGAGTATGCCACTATAGGTAAATCAGCAATAATATCCGCCGGCTGTGACATTGGTGCAGGATGCTATATCGGTGAAGGTGTCGTAATAGATGAAGATACCGTATTAAAAAATAATGTCACGCTTCATCATGCGACTGTCGTTGGGCGAGAATGTAACCTTCATAGCGGCTGTGTTATTGGTTCGGATGGATTCGGTCATGCGCATGAAGGCGAAAACTGGCTGCCTGTACCGCAATTAGGCAGGGCCGTAATCGGCAACAGGGTAAGAATAGGGGCAAATTCAACCATAGACCGTGGTGCACTAGGCGACACTTATATTGGGAACGGTGTAAAAATAGATAATCATGTGCATATAGGCCACAATGTCACCGTTGGCGAAAATACTGCAATGGCAGCTTTTGTTGGCATTGCAGGTAGTACAAAAATTGGAAAACGCTGCACTTTCGCTGGCAAGGTGGGTGTCGCAGACAATCTTGTGATTTGCGACGATGCGCATTTTACCGGGCAGTCTGGAGTACGTACTGATATTAAAGAACCAGGGGTTTATTCATCAGGGGTGCTGCTTGAGGAAAGCCGAAACTGGTTAAAGAATGCCATGCGGTTTAAGCAACTCAACACGCTGTTTAAGCAGGTCAAGGATCTGTCGAGAAATGACAGTAATAAATAAATGAAAAAGGCCAGATGATGAACACCATAGATATTCATGAAATTCTTCAGTACCTGCCTCACAGGTACCCGTTTCTGCTGATTGACCGTATAACTGATTTCGAAAAAGACAAGTCATTGACTGCAATTAAGAATGTAACCTATAACGAACCATTCTTCCCGGGACATTATCCCAGCAGACCTGTAATGCCGGGTGTCCTGTTAATTGAGGTGATGGCCCAGGCGGCTGCATTGCTTGCTGCAATTAGTTCTGATGTTAAAGGCGGTGACAGCAACCTGGTCTATTATTTTGTTGGCGTCGACAAGGTGCGCTTCAAACGTCCTGTAGAGCCCGGTGATCAGCTGAAAGTCGATGTGACGCTGGACAGGAAGGCGAGGGGAATGTGGTTTTGTTCCGCAGTAATAACTGTTGATGGAAATCGCTGCACTTCATCCGAATTAATGTTCACTGCAAGGGAAGTCTAAGTGATATCCCCTCATGCCATTATTGAGGAAGGTGCTGTTATTGGAAAAGATGTCTCGATTGGACACTTTTCAATTATCGGCAAAGACGTAAAGATTGGGGATGGCACAAAAGTTGGCCCGCATGTCACCGTTACCGGCCATACAAGCATCGGTAAAAATAACCAGATCTTTCAATATGCATCTGTTGGAGAAGCACCGCAAAGTACCAGTTACAGAAATGAACCGACAGAACTACGCATTGGCAATAATAATGTTATTCGCGAGTGCTGCACTCTGCATACAGGGACAGTGGCTGGCGGTGGCGTAACACAAATTGGCGATGACAATTTTTTGATGGCCTATGTGCATATTGCCCATGACTGTTTTCTTGGCAACAAGATTATATTTGCCAATGGCTCCAGTCTTGCGGGTCATGTCATAGTCGATGATCACGTAATTTTCGGTGGATTTACCCTGATTCATCAATTCTGCAAAATTGGTGCCCATGTCATGACTGGTATCGGAGCAGTTTCTTTCAAGGATATACCCCCGTACCTGAAGGTGGCTGGAAATACAGCGCGCCCCTACGGTATCAATGTAAAAGGTTTGCAGCGGCGTGGTTTTGACGAAGTAGCTATTTCCGCATTAAAGCAAGCCTACCGTACACTCTATCGCTCTCAGCTGAGTTTTATGGATGCTATCGGCGAAATTAAAAAAATGGCAGATGACGACTCGAATGTAAAAAAATTCGCTGACTTCCTGGTCAATAGCGAACGGGGTGTCGTTCGCTGAAACGATACCATGCAAGGAAGGAAAATATTTAAAATTGGCATCGTAGCTGGTGAAGTTTCAGGTGATCTTCTTGCTGCTGGTCTGGTTCGTAAACTACGGCAATACCCCTACACATTTGAGTTTACCGGCATAGCAGGGCCATTGATGCAGGAGCAGGACTGCAAAAGCCTCTACCCTATGGAAAAGCTGACACTGATGGGCCTGGATGGCCTATGGGGTAGGCTACGAGAAATTCTGCAGATTCGTCGCAAGCTGGTGCAATACTTTCTCTCAGACCCTCCGGACCTTTTTATTGGCATAGATGCGCCGGATTTTAACCTGGGTCTGGAAAAGCAATTGCATAAGGCGGGTATACCGGTATTGCACTATGTCAGCCCAACTGTCTGGGCCTGGCGTAAATATCGTCTCAGGGGTATGCGCAATTATATAGACAGAGTCCTCGTTTTATTCCCTTTTGAACTAGATTTCTATCGCCAGTATAAGATCAATGCAACGCTGGTAGGTCATCCGATGGTCAAAGATATCGATATTCGCCCCGATATTTTAACGCTGAAGAAAAAATATGGAATTTCAACAGAAAAAAAAGTGATTGCGCTGTTGCCAGGAAGCCGTAAAGGTGAAATTCAACACATGGCTGGTGAGTTTCTTCATGCTGCGGAAAAGCTTGCCGGAAAACATCCTGATTTGCAGTTTGTGACAGCGATGCCCAATACGTCTCTGATGAAACTGTTTCAGAGTGAAGTCGAGATAGCAGGGCTCAAACACCTTGATCTGATTTGTGTCGAAGGTCACTCACGGGATGTAATGGCGTGTTCCGATGTTCTGATGCTGGCATCCGGCACGGCAGCGCTGGAAGCGGCAATAGTCGGACGTCCTGTCGTCGTTGCATACAAGGTGTCCTGGTTGACGAAAACCATGGTGCAGTTACTGGCCAGTGTTAAGTATTATTCTATGCCGAACAATTTAGCTGGTTACCGGCTGGTTCCCGAGTTAATGCAGGAAGATTGCACTACTGAAAAACTGGCATGCGAAGTAGAGCGTTTTCTTGATGATGAAACAGAGGTTAATAAAGTCAAGCAGGCTTTTCAGCAGATAAGGGAAAGTCTTGATCTTGATTCTGATCGCCTGGCGGCTGAATCAGTTATCAAGATGTTAGGTCTTGGTATTCAGACCAGATCGAATAGTGTTCCGGATCACAGCTGATGACTCGTTTGCTGCTGGCAGGTGTGGATGAAGTAGGGCGAGGACCGTTGGCCGGCCCGGTAATTACAGCTGCTGTCATGCTCGACTGCAGACATACCATTGCCGGCCTGGCAGATTCGAAGCAGTTGACTGCAAAAAAACGGCAGCTGCTGGATCTTGAAATTCGTCGTCATGCGCTTTGTTATTCAATAGGTCGGGCTGATGTCGACGAGATTGACCAGTTAAATATTCTGCAGGCAACCATGCTGGCGATGCAAAGAGCAGTGGCTGGACTTACTACAAGACCGAACAAGGTAATGGTTGATGGCAATCGAGTGCCGGATTTACCCTGTGAGGCCGAAGCGATTGTAGGTGGGGATGGTTTGGTGGCTGAAATATCTGCCGCATCGATTGTTGCAAAGGTCTATCGTGACAGTTTGATGGCAGATCTCCATAGACAGTATCCACAGTATGGGTTTGATAAAAATAAAGGATATCCGACACGAATGCATCGTGAAGCATTATTACAATATGGCGCTGCACCCTGTCATAGGCGAAGCTTTGCACCGGTCAGGAATGTGATTCGTTCTAATGGGTGAACTGCTGGTGCAAAAACCGTTTATTCATCTTCATCTACATTCGGAATACTCCCTTGTAGACAGTGTGCTGCGAATAGCAGATGTCATTAACGCGACCAGAAAGCAGAACATGCCTGCTGTTGCGGTGACAGATTTATCCAATGTTTTTGCCGTTGTTAAGTTTTACAAATCTGCGATTGCGGCTGGAATTAAACCTGTTCTGGGTTCCGATGTATGGGTCGAACGCCCAGAGCAGCCAGGTAAGCCATTTCGGCTGGTACTGTTGTGTCAGAATGAGCAGGGCTATCGCAACCTTACGCATTTACTCTCCGAAGCCTTTCGTCATGGCCAGCATGTCGGCGGTCATGCCTGTGTTTCCAGGAATGAACTGGCGACCCACAATGAGGGCTTGATTGCCCTGTCTGCTGCCAGTCAGGGTGAAATAGGCAATGCCCTGTTACATGGTTCTACAGCGCAGGTTGAGCAACTGGTCGACGAATACCTTCAGTTTTTCGGCGACCGGTTTTATCTGGAACTGCAGCGGACGGGCAGAATTGGTGATGAGGAGCACGTCGTTAAGGCAATGGACCTGGCGATGCGAAGGTCTATTCCAGTTGTGGCAACGAACGATGTCCGCTTCGCCAGTGAAAAAGATTTCGAAATCCATGACATTCGAGTCTGCATTCAGGACAGCCGGGTATTGAATGATCCCCGTCGTCCCAAGCTCTACAGTACCCAGCAGTATTTTCGTTCAACGGCAGAAATGGCAGATTTGTTTGCTGACATACCTGAGGCGATTGAAAATTCCTACCACATAGCAACACGCTGCAATTGCCACCTCACCCTGGGCAAAAACTTCATGCCGGAGTTTCCCGTTGAGAAAGGGCAGGATGTAAACCAGGTGCTGATTGATAGTTCTAATCAGGGTCTCGAAAGAATTCTGGATAAAATAGATGGAGAAGTTCAGCGCGAGCCTTATCAGCAGCGGCTTGATATGGAGCTGGATGTCATCACACGTATGGGATTTCCTGGCTACTTCATGATTGTTGCCGACTTTATCCGTTGGGCAAAAGACCACGATATACCGGTTGGACCCGGTCGTGGTTCAGGCGCAGGATCACTGGTTGCCTATTGCCTCGGCATCACTGAGCTCGATCCAATAGAGCATGGATTGCTGTTTGAACGTTTTCTAAACCCCGAACGCGTCTCGATGCCCGACTTTGATATTGACTTCTGTATGGACCAACGTGACCGGGTCATCGAATATGTCACGCAGCACTATGGATCAGACAAGGTATCCCAGATTATTACCTATGGCACGATGGCGGCGCGTGCAGTAGTGCGTGATGTCGGACGTGTAATGGATCTTGGTTTTGGTCTCGTCGACCAGCTCGCCAAATTAATTCCCGGTGAGCCAGGAATGACTCTCGGCAAGGCTATCGATTCAGAAAAGGAGTTGCGTGAACGGATTGAACAGGACGACGACGTCCGAGAGCTGATTAGTCGTGCACGGTCACTCGAAGGGATGGCCAGAAATGCCGGTAAGCATGCCGGTGGTGTTGTTATCGCACCAACAGCCTTAACTGATTTTACTGCACTGTATTGTGAACAGGGTGCCACGCAGATGGTTACCCATCTTGACATGAAAGATGTCGAGGCCGTAGGGCTGGTGAAGTTTGACTTCCTCGGCCTGCGTACACTTACGATCATTGATAATTCATTAAAAACAGTAAACCGTTTTCGGCAGAAAAACGATGAACCTCTGCTGCAGCTAGAAAATATAGATCTCGGTGACAGCAAAACCTTCAAACTGATCCAGGCGTGCAAAACAACGGCAGTTTTCCAGCTTGAATCCAGCGGCATGAAAGACGTTATCAAAAAACTGCAGCCGGATAATTTTGAAGATATGGTGGCAGTAGTTGCTTTGTACCGTCCCGGGCCGCTTGGATCAGGCATGGTCGATACGTTTATCGAGCGTAAGCATGGACGCGAAAAAATCATCTATCCACATCCGTTACTGGAAGAAATTCTTAAGCCAACCTATGGCGTTATCGTCTACCAGGAACAGGTGATGCAGATTGCCCAGGTGCTCGCCTCCTTTACCCTCGGCGCAGCAGATATGCTGCGCAGGGCAATGGGCAAGAAAATTGCAGAAGAGATGGCAAAGCAGCGCGAAAACTTTCGTAGCGGGGCAGAAAAAAATGGCATCGATGCTAAACAGGCAGATAGCATCTTCGACTTGATGGAGGAATTTGCCAAGTACGGCTTCAATAAATCACATTCCGCTGCCTATGCGCTGGT
>Ga0316196_10000188_pt1 | contig 21420 bp, 19 predicted proteins | sample Eddsed2cm_MG_FD_204938 | JGI IMG/M metagenome (GOLD analysis project Ga0316196, IMG submission 204938) | Coastal sediment microbial communities from Maine, United States - Eddy sediment 2 cm | ecosystem: Environmental > Aquatic > Marine > Coastal > Sediment | place: USA: Maine | collected... | reverse complement strand
TCACGCCGTGTTTACGTAAAGCGTCACAAACCAGTGGGCCGATGGTCAGGTTAGGTACATAGTGATTATCCATAACGTCGAAATGCACCACGTCGGCACCGGATGCCAACACATTATCCACTTCTTCACCGAGTCTGGCGAAATCTGCGGACAGTATTGAAGGTGAGATTAGAAAATCTTTAGCCATCTTGAAACTCCCTGGTATTTGTTTAGTATTCGGTTTCAGAGCACAGAATCAGGCGCATGATACTAGTGAACCCGATAAATATTAGAAAAAATAGAGGCGATATTTTACCCTATTTACCCCGGCTTTTCAGTATTTCATGGCAAATTTCAGATGATCATGCCCGGTAGCCGAAAGTAAGGCTCACATCATCAGCCATCCATCAGTAAATTTCGCAGGTCGATGATGGCTGCATTGGCGCGGGATATATATGAAGCCATCACCAGAGAATGGTTCGCGACAAGGCCAAAGCCACTGCCATTCATTATCAACGGACTCCAGATTGTATCCTGGGTCGATTCCAGTTCACGTATGATCTGGCGCAGGCTGACGACGGCGTTTTTCTTTCGCAGCACAGTTTCAAAGTCGATCTCTACTGCTTTCAGGAAATGCAGCAGTGCCCAGGCCGAGCCACGTGCCTCAAAGAAGTTGTCATCAATTTTTGTCCAGGGCGTCTGAATCTCAAGATCATCAGGAGTTGGCGTCGAGTGTGTGGCTGCAGCATCACCGGCAAGGTCAGTGTTCACTCTTAATTGCCCGACACTGGCCGACAACCGTTGCGACAGACCTCCCAGTCGCTTCTCAACTATTTGCAGCCAGTCCCTGAGGTTGTCTGCCCGTGTATAAAACTGAGCATTAGTTGCGTCAGCGTCGACAAGACGGTCAAGATAGGACTGCAGTGCCTTGATGCCTTTTCGATAGGAACCTTCGGCCGAAGGAAACATCCAGGATTCATTACTAATACTGAACTGGGGCTCTGCCACCATCAGGTCTTTGTCTTCCAGTGACTGGGACTGAGACCTGCTCATCTCATTGCGCAGTGCACGAGCCAGGTCACGTACCTGCACGAGCACACCAAATTCCCAGTTCGGCATATTGTCCAGCAGCACAGAAGGCGGCGTGACATCATTACTGAGAAATCCCCCCGGCTTGTCCAACAGGGTAGTTGCCACGGTGATCAGGGCTGCAGTTGTGGTGCTACCGGGAACCGCTTGCTCACCCTCATCACTTGTAATCTGCTGCCGCGCATTCTCCGAAACATCAAACATATCGGGGCTGCGACTCCAGTAAATGGATAATATAAGCATAAGCAGGCATACCAGGAATGTCGCCATTCCTATGGACCAGCGAATTCCTTTTTCTTTCCAGGTGGCCGGTTTTAATACACTGCCTACTGCACCGCCTGCTGCCACAGCCTTTTGCTGGATATCATTAATCATCTAAGTGTTCTCAAAAGAAAAAATTAATCATGAATAATTACTCTGTACGCCTTGCTCATTGCCAGCACCGTATACGTGGCTCGCTATATTTTCCCGATCCCTGAAAAATAATTCTCGTTTATCTTTTCCCGGCAACGGGCCTCAATGACTATAGACCTGAGCTTTGTTAATCTTAACACGCTAATATTATGTTTTATGTCAGTTTATGGAAATCAAGCAATTGTTATACCCGGGCCTGGACATTAGATGAAATTACTTCGTTACCTGCTGGCTGCAGCTGTTGTTCTGCTATTCCTGTTACTTGTCGTCATTACGGGTATGGCTGGTGACACACTGCTTTCGCTGTGGGAGCGACTAGAGACTGCACCCTGGTATATAGGCGGCCTGTTCGTGTTGATACTGCTGATGTTTAGCGTAGCCAGCGCAATCATCCTCTGGAAACTGTTGCGCCCGGCAAAAAAATCAACGCATAAACTAGAACCCATAAATGAAAGCAGCCTGCAGCAGCGCATAGAAGAGGCGCAGGAAAGCGGCATTGAGATTGAGTCTGCTAAGGAAGAATTACGCAAGCTAAAACAGCGTCGTCAAACTGGACAACTCTACATTGCTCTGACAGGTACCATCAGCACAGGCAAGAGCAGCCTGATCAATAGCCTGCTGCCCAATGCAGAAGCTCGCTCAGAAGTCACGGGTGGTACGACCAGGGATATCGTCGAATACCACTGGTCTACCCCTTCAGGAGATGAAGTTATTCTGATAGATATGCCTGGCCTTCAGGATGCTGGAAACACCGGCTTGAGTAATGCAGCTCGCAGTGAGGCAATGCGTGCGCACATCGTAATATACCTGTGTGACGGAGACCTGACCCGCCAGCAACTAGATGAATTAAACCTGCTCGCCGAGCTACAAAAACCATTAATACTTGCACTTAATAAAAGTGACTGGTACAGCGAGCAGGAGCGTAAACAAATACTGCAGCGGCTGCGTGAACACACAGATCACATTAAAGATATAACTATTGTCGCTATTAGCACTCAAGCTGAAAAACAGATTGTCGTCAGACAATCGGATGGCACCGAATCAATAGAGCTCCGTGCCATAGAACCTGACATCAAGGAACTTGCACGTGCCCTGCAGCGGCGCATTGACAACAATCCAGAAAGGCTGGAACAGTTGCGCGATAGCGCCATCTTTACACTTGCTGCACGCACTCTTGAGGAAGCAGAGCTGCAGCAGCGGATTGAGAAAGGACAATCCCTGGTACGCAACCACACACGTAGCGCAGTAGTTGGTGCGATGGCTGCCATTAGTCCTGGAACCGACATTCTTATTCAGGGTGCACTGGGCATCAGCCTGGTTAAAAGCCTGTGCTCGCTTTATGACGTTCCTGTCAGCCAGCTAGAGATCGACCGCCTGTTAAAACTAGGTCAATCCAGACTTAACCGCCATATCGCCCTGATCATGGCCGTGGTAGGTAATGCTATGAAAGCATTCCCCGGACTTGGTACACTGGCGGGTGGCGCACTGCATGCAGTGACCTATGGCATGATATTCGATGCACTGGGACGCAGCCTGAACGAGACGCTAGCCAGCCGCGGCGAACTGGCTACACTCCCTGTGATAAACCGCTTTACGGAGAACCTTGGTGATCAACTGGAAAAAAGTACCGGCAACATTATCCGGCTGGTCATGGAAGCCAAAGAAGAAAGGCAAAAATAATACTGCAAGGTCTAAAAAAGCAGACGATCCGGTAAACACCAGCGACCCGTCCGAGCACCATCTCACTATCGCACGAGACAGTCTGTCACGGCTGCTGGATGATGAACACATTCCACAGTCTGTTCGCGAAAGCCTGAATGAAGAATACCAGTCGATACAGGATTTACTGGATAAAATTGAAAATAATGAAATCCACATCGCTGTTATGGGGCGCGTCAGTGTTGGTAAGTCCTCACTATTGAATTCCCTGCTTGGCAGCAATGTCTTTTCCACCAGCCCACTGCACGGAGAGACGCGCAGCGTTGATCGCAGCGCATGGCAGTCCTATGACAGCGGTGGTGTTTTTCTGATTGACACACCCGGACTTGATGAAGCCGATGGCGAGCAACGCGAACAGCTGGCAATAGAAGCCGCAGCGCAGGCAGACCTGATCATCTTTGTGGTCGATGGCGACCTGACACAAAGTGAACTTGATAGCCTGAAAACCTTGTACAGCCAGTCCAGCATTGTGCTGCTGGTATTAAATAAAACTGACCGATATACAGAAGATGAGCAGGATGCACTGCTGGCCTCGTTACGCAGGCACACTAAAGGTATCGTCGAGGATGAAAATATACTCACTGCATCCGCCGCGCCACCAAGGCAAAAACTAATCCAGGTTGATACTGCCGGCAATGAAATTGAAACGGTCCGTGAAATAGAGCCAGATGTTTCAATGCTAACCACACGCCTGTGGCAGATTATCGAACAGGATGGCCGCAGTCTTGCTGCCCTGAATGCAAGTTTGTTCGCTTCTCACGTCACCGATAAGGTCGCTACCCGGATACTTGAAACACGCAGGGCGCTGGCAGAGAAAGTCATACGCTATTATTGCATTGCAAAAGGAGTCAGCGTGGCCGTTAATCCGATTCCACTCGCCGACCTGGTAGCAGCTGCTGCACTGGACAGTGCACTGGTCTATCACTTGTCCAGGGTCTACGATCTACCCATGAGCAGACGTGAGTCGGGCAAATTAGTTGCTGCCATATTTGCTCAGCTGGCGGCCCTGATGGGGGCGGTATGGACTGTGCATCTTGCCTCAAGTCTACTTAAGCTTGGTAGTGCCGGCCTGTCAACAATATTAACTGCTAGTGGACAGGGAGCGATTGCCTACTACAGCACCTATCTTGTAGGCCAGATCGCCGAACGCTACCTTGAGCAGGGTAAGGCCTGGGGTGAAGGCGGCGCAAAACAGGTGGCCGAGGAAATTATGGCAGGGATGGACAAGAATTCAATTATCGAAAGTGCCAGGGAAGACATCTCTATGCGTATCAGGGGTAAAAAAGGATAAGTGTTGAGTTTTTATATATTCTGGTGGGCTTAATTTCATCATAACGCCAACAACCAGCTTAAAACCTCTGCCCTCCTTTTAGACAGCTGTGGTAAATGTTCCGCATAAAAAATAACCAGGAGGATAGCTCAATGAACCAGTTATTTTCTGATATCTGGATGAATGACCTAAAAGACGCGTGGAATAATGATGCTGGGGTATATGGTCCATAGCAAAAGGCCAATTTTACAGCAAATATTGCTTATGGTTTCAAAGGCGAGGATCAGCCAAGGCGATTAATAAGCATTGTCAGCGGTAAACTAACCAATGGTTCTGCCTACGCTGGAGAAAACCTCGACTGGGATTTGCGTGCTTCACCTGTAAACTGGCAATTATGGCTAAAAGAGGGTTTTGGCCTAACTCGTCTCGGCCCGGCTGTCGCAATAAAGAAATTGCAGTTTGCTGTCGGCAATTATCGGCAAATGATTCGCAATCCTTCACTAAGCCATGCCTTTCTGCAGCATTTTGAACTGATGAGAAGGATAGCAACTTCATATTAACTTCATAAATGGTTACTACTTTCTCATCACCTGCATCCAGCGCCAAAAATTCAATAGACCCGCCAAAGCAGAAGACACATAAGTAAACGCAGCAGCGCGCAATATTTTTCTTGCCGGCGCAACCTGCTGTGGCTGCAGATAACCGGATTCGAGCATAGGCAGGGCTTTCTTAAAACTTGCATCAATTTCAACAGGCAAGGTAAGAAACTGTACAAGCAGACCCGAGCCCATAACTAGAAAAGCAGCTAGCAGTGTTAGTAATCCCACAGCAGGCGCACGGGTTATAACTGAGAGCAAGGGTACCAGGAACAGCAGGAATGAACCCATTTTTTGTGCTGCCACCGAATATGATGCCAGTCGCGCCCGCCAATGAAATAGTTTCTCTCCACTGGCATCCTGAAGCGCATGCCCTACTTCATGGGCGGCGATTGTAATAGCCGTTAACGTGCGGCCATTAAAGCGGTCTTCGCCCAGGCGAACCGCCCTGGCCACAGGATCATAATGATCGCCATGCGTCGTCACCTCAACGTTGACAGCCTGTAGCTGTAATCGATCCAGAAGATGCCTGGCAAACTCGCCACCTGTGCCGGTGAAATTCTCTTCTGGCTTCCGGTTGTATCGGCTAAGCACAGCTTTAACCCAGTACTGCGGGCCAAGAACCAGTAACATCAGAAGAACAAGAAGAATTAGTACATACATGGAATTGTGCTGTATAGTGGCAACGTTCGTTGAATCCTGCCTTTGTGGACTGTGGTCGATTGTAGCCTTTTTCAGGAACTATCACCCGGTACTAAAGTTAAGCATCTAGATGAAATTAGTGTGCTGCCGGCATTCTATATTGAACTGTCATGAAATATCCAATTTGACTATATTAGAATATTATTATATAGTGCATAGCACATGGCAAGAATGTAACAGACATACTGGGAAAATTACTGCTATGGGGATCCCGGTACAAAACATTTAATGAATATTTTTGGAGAATTACTTATGAAATTAGTACAGATTGTATCAATTGCTGCTCTTATGAGCATGTCAGCTGCTTCTTCGGCATGGTGGGGAAATGGTTATGACAATGGTTCTGGCTACGGCAACGGTTCTGGCTACGGTTCTGGCTACGGCGACGGTTATGGCCGTGGTGATGGTTCAGGTTACGGCTCAGGAAACACCCGTGGACGTGGTGACGGACGTGGTGACATGGACGGCGACATGGACGGCGACGTAGATGGCAGCTTCAACATGAACTTCAAAGGTAGCGGACGCGGACGCGGACGTGGTGCTGGACGTGGTTACGGTTCAGGCTATGGTTCAGGTTATGGCGACGGTTATGGCCGTGGTTACAACACCTACCGTGGCGATGCACGTGGCAACTCCTACGGTGGCAACCGTTACGGTTCTGGCGGCTATGGCGCACCTTACGGTGGCGGCTATGGCGCACCTTACGGTGGCGGATACGGCGCACCTTACGGATACGGTCCTGCTCCTATGATGCAGGCTCCTGCTGCTCCAGCAGCTCCTGCTGCTCCAGCTGCACAGTAATAAGAACCTAACAGGTTTTTAATACTAAAAAGGCCCGTGTGGAATTCCACACGGGCCTTTTTGTTTGTCTGCTGTTTATGTAAGTTTCAAGAATTAAAACCCAATCCTTTTTATCATTTTTTTATTTATCTTCAGATTTGAAGCTTCGGACTTAAAAATAATACCCCAGCTCAATCTGCAGATAATCATCTTCAGCGAACGATTTAAGAGACTGGTCCAGCCCATCTGCCTGGAATTTATTGGCCTGGATTGACAACTTCCAGCTGTCACCTATTCTTCGGTTGGCTTCGAGACTGAAGAGATAACTAGAATTATACCTGTCCTTAATCACACCCAGCAGTGCATCAGTACTTTGCACATCATTTAACGTCAGCCTCAGTCCTGTAAAGAGGTCATCCTCAAAGGGCGTGGTTGCCAGATTCCCACGAGAATCATAAAGATATTCAACGACCAGACCAAGGTCGGCTGCGCTGCTTGCAATACCGTAAAAAGTGTATTCAAAACCACCTACAGCACGCTTATATTTTTGATAGTTGCCATCAAGATTAATCGCTTCCAGCTTCCATAGCCAGCTACCCTTTGTTAGCTGGGCATCAATACCCGCCTGATCTATGATCTGGTAGAAAGGTGCCAGAACAACCTGCTGTTGATACAGCGACGGATACAATAGTGGGGTTCGACTGGTTCCATGAAACCATGACAGCCCTATATCCAGGTCACCAATAGAATTAGACCACCTTGCAGCCACGTCAACATTCCTCTGTTCCTCTGACGATTCGTAGCTGGTCAGGTTTTGTTCTACATAAGGAATGACCCGGGGACGGCCATCTACACCAGCGAATGTACGTTCACGAAACCATGGCATAACAAAAAAATTAACAGTACCCCAGTCGCGAATTAAAGACAGTTTAATCATTGGCTGTCCGAGTTTTTCTTCTCCGGAAAAATCTTCAACAAGGTCCGTTTGATTGATGATATCGACGACATGCTGTGCCTCGGTAACACCCCAGAAGACCTTACTAAAGCCTATAGTCCATTCATAGTCGCGGGCAATGTATGACCATGACAACTCGCGGATATCAGCGTGCGTGCGCTGATCATCTCCCTGATCAAGGCGGGCAAATGGGATAAAGCTGACATTCTGCTTGCCATCATCCCACTCATGATACATTTCAGGTTGCGCTGCCACCGAAAAATTATCTCCATGCTGGCGCGGGTCTATCGGTGGTTTAAAAAACAATCTTTCCTGAACAGCCACATTGCCGCGCCAATCAACAGACTGTGCCGGTGAGGAAACAATCAGCAATACAGCAGCCGTTAGCCGAAGCAGCTTACCCATTAACGCGCTCTTTTTAACGAATTCTGGTCAAAGTCACGATCAGTGAAACCGTTATTGAAACTGTATTCACTGAATATCAGTAGAGTGCTTTTTCCATTCTGGTGATTGTTCATCATCATTTGGCCCGGTCTCCAGTATTTACCCAGGTACTGCTTGTAGTCGCTCGGGACCAAAGTCTTCAGCAGGGAATCTTTGCGATCATAAAATTCCACTTTCAGTGGATGGTCAATTTCTTTGTCAAGCCATACGATTTGGCGTGTATAGCCGGAATTCTTGTCAACGGGAATACGCTCAATCACGTAGACCTCTTTTCCATCGAGGGTTTCATCACGCAACCACTTGTATGTGTACTTGTCGACTTCCTGTGAAGACATATCCTCAAATGCAAATTCACTGCCCATAAATGGGCCTGACTTATTTTTTGAAGCAATACGCTTTACTCGCTTCAGCGCTGGCAGATACAACCACTGGTCATCAGGCTTGTTAACATGTGTGAAACTTAAGAAAGCAGTCCCTTTAACGTCAGCCGGTGAATCGAAAATCGACATTGATTTATCACCATCTCCTGTAACCTCCAGAGAACGGCCACGAATTTGTCTACGGCTTTCCTGTCCCTGCTTATTTCGTAGTACCATTTCCAGCGTCTGCTTCTGGTCGCCCCAGCCGGAATCTCGCAGATCAGCATTTTTCGCTATCTCCAGTCCTTTTTCTTCAGGCGTCAGTGCCCAGGCCAGTGTTACTGAAACACTAAGCAGTAGTAGCAGTAGTAGTCTTTTCATTCGATTTATCCTCAATTTTCATTAGCAATGTTGGCAACAGTAGAAAGTCGGCAAGCAGTGCCAACGCAATAACCAGCGCCGTCAGTAGCCCCATACCAGAATTTAACTTGAATGCAGAAAAAGCCAGCACCAGGAACCCGGCGATTAATACTACAGATGTTACTACCAGGGCACGGCCAACACTGGTAAAGGCATAACGAACTGCCTGCTCCGAATCATAGCCTTTTTCTACGCGCGCTCGTTGATATTTACTCATGTAGTGCACTGTGTCATCTACAACGATACCCAGTGTCATACTGGTAACGACTGACAACGCCAGACCGACTTCACCCACTAACATACCCCAGATGCCAAATCCCATCGCAGCAGGCACAAGATTAGGCACCATACTGGTCAAACCAAGTTTGAACGATCGTAATGCGACGATCATAATCAGAGAAATGAGTACAAGGGCAATGGTTGTTCCCCCCAGCATGCTAATGATATTACGCTTGCCGATATGTGCAAACATCATGGTCGGGCCACTGGCAGATGCAGCCTTGATGTGTTTTGTGTTTTCAGCTATCCACTGATCTGAACGTTTTTCAAGTTCAAGCATGTTATTTGTTGATATTGTTTTCAGTGTCACAACCATACGTGTTGCTGATTTATCAACATTAATCTGGTTGTTAAGATCCAGTCCGTAAGGCAGCGACATTTCGTACATCAGAAGATACTGCGCCGCTAGATTGCGATCATCCGGCAAGCGGTACATTTCGTCATCATCACCATGCATGTTTCTGTTTAGCCGCTTCATGATGTCGGTAAACACGTTGACATGAATGGTTTCCGGTTGCCGCCTGAACCAGTTGGCAAAATTTTCTACTTCCTGCTGGAAGCCTGGGTCGCTGATGCCGCCTGTCTCTGTTGATTCGATAGAGAAATCAATCAGGTACATACCGGTAAGGTTCTCGACAGTGAAGTCTGTCGCCTGTCGAAAAGGAATTGTTTCATCAAAATATTCCAGAAACACATCGTTGAGTTCATTGCGTGGCAGAAAAGACACCAGAAACACAACAAGAATCACCATACCAGGTAGAATTTTGCGACGGTTGTTGACAACAAAATCACCCAACCAGATCATCATTCGGTCACCACCTTCATGATGCACACGCACTTTTACTGGCAATAAACTAATCACCGCTGGCAGGAATGTGACAGCAAGAAGAAAAGACATCATTACGCCAATTGCAACAAAATTGCCGAGATGATTAAACGGCGGCACGTCGGAGAAGTTCATGCTTAGAAAGCCAATTGATGTCGTCAGGCTGGTAAGAAATACCGGCTGTAGATTGACACGCATACTTTCAACCATAGCGGGTACCTTCTCCATGCCTTCCCGCATATTGTGATAGAAAGTCACCAGAACATGCACTGAATTGGCAATGGCCACGGTCAGGATTACTGTTGGCGCTATAGAGCTAGGTGGTGTAATTGGATAGCCTATATATCCGCCAGCCCCCATTGCCGATATTATCGACAGAATAATCACCACCATTGTTAAAGCTGTTCCTGCAAATCCGCGAATCATCAAGAAAAGCATAACCATCATGATGATAAAACTTATTGGCACCAGCGACGTCATGTCATTGATTGATGCCTCAGAGAACCCATTATTCATCATAACCATGCCGGTCATGTAGATTTTCAGGGAAGGGTATTTTTCCTGAATTTCTGCAGCAATTTTTCGCGCATAAGCGACCACTTCGGGAGTTTCTTTTGACTCGTTGATACCTGGCAATTGAACCGTGACATTAACTGCTGTCACGTGTGCCTGTTGAGAAATAAGGCGATGCAACAGCAATGGCTCATTTACGGCAATGTCCTTAATTTTCGCCAGTCGTTCATCGGTCAGGGCAGCTGGGTCTTCCACCAGATCCTCTACCACAAGGTCATCAACTTCTGCTTCTGTATGCTGATAATTGGTTAGTGAGTCTACCCTTGATGAATAGGGAATCTGCCAGGCCTTTTCAGTCAATTCATAAACGGCTTCCATCATTTTTTGCGTAAACACGACGCCGTCTTCCGGTGCAATGACAAACATTACATTGTCATTTTTCGCATAGGTATTTTCCAGTGCCTCGAACGCCATACGCTGCGGGTTGTCTTCGCTGAAGAACACCCGGTAATTTGTCGTCATACTGAGATTCTTAGCGCCACTGGCCATCAACCCGACCAGCAACAGGCAACCAATAATCACTAACCAGCGATACTGTATAACCAGTTCTCCAAACCGTCTTTCGAATTCATGCATTATGCTGTCCCGGTTATTCAGTTTGTTTTTCTAAGACCATTGATAATAAGAGTGACGACATCAACTGCCATCTTCTCGAATTCCTCTAGTGTATAAAGATGCATAAACAGTGGTACGGTAAAAAAAACCGTCGACCTTAAGATGGCTGATGCCGTTCTATCAATGTTGTCTACCTCGAACTCACCCGCATTGACAGCCTGCTGAAGAATGCTAGCTATCTGCTTTTCCATCTGCTGATTTTTTTGATGGATTAGATAGGTGTGATTTGTGGTTATATTTTCTACCAGTTCATTAAGCCGCGGTGCTTCATGCATCATCGCGAAGTGGTAGCGCATAGCGGTTTGCACATATAGATGCAGACGCTGCGTAGCGTCTAGATTGGGCAAGCTGACAACGTTCTCCAGTAATGTATTCAGGTCGCCCATACACTGACTTGCACACTCGGCTGCGATTTCCTGCTTGTTGTCAAAGTAGCGGTAAAGATTAGCGGCAGACATATTCACATCCGATGCAATTTCAGCCATGGTTGTTTTACCGTAACCAAAATTCCTGAAACGCTCCTGCGCTGCAACAAGAATTTCTGCTCTGATTTTCTGTGTTTCCTGTATTGTCTCAGTCATATTTTGTATACGTATGTTTGAATGAATAGGCGGCCAGCATATACCCTGAATTATGAATAATCAATTAAATAATCATAATTTATAATAATGCTATGGATACATACACAACACCAATGAGTTATCTGCTTTCTTTTTTGTCAGCTATTTCAGGACAGGGTCGACTACGAGGAACTTATCGCTCTACTCGCTGCCATTCTTCATCAACGAGTTCTACTTCGTATTTTGCCCAGCTGGCAAAATCCGTTCGAGTTACATGTCCTGTGCTTCTTATCCCCGGACCAACAATCGTCTTGTAGATGACGGCCTTACCATCATCATCTTCATCCACCAGCTGGCGCACAGACCAGTTATTGCCCTGTGCACCATTGCTATAAAAGTGCCACAGCTTTATGCGGGAAATATGCAGATGCCCAGCGTCAGCAGAACGGCTTGTGGCTATATTGTATATACGAAGTAGGTCCTTCTCAGAGATATCAACATAGGAATCGATTTCGCTTAGTGCGTAAACCAGGTCGCCATGAGAAATATTCTCATAGGGCTCTTTTCCAGCAGCTTTAGTCTTCTGGAACCATGCCGGGTAGCGGCGCCAGTAGAAAGAAGAATTAAAAACAACAGCGACGGCAAGAATAACGATGACGTTCAGCAGCACAGGAGTTATTACAAACTGATAACCAAGGTCGTACACCTCGGTACTGCCGACAACTGCCGATAAAGCAGTGGCTCCTCCAGGAGGGTGAATAGCGCGAATGTAATGCATAACGCCAATTGCCAGTCCAACGGCAACCGATGATGCGATAAAAAAATCGGGTATAAATTTAGCGCAGCTGACACCGATAACTGCTGACACCATGTGACCTGCGAATACCGACCAGGGTTGCGATAATGGACCATGTGGCACGCCAAAAACCAGCACGGCAGAGGCGCCCATTGAACCAACGATCAGTGCAGCCGAGTTGCCTGATACAAATAAGTTGGTTACCAGGAGGATACCCAGTATGCCGGCAAAACCACCAATAGCGGATACAATTCTCTCTGCGTGGCTAACCGGAACAGTCTCGATACCAAGAATCCCTCGCAGCGTCTTCAAAACGCTCATAGCCACGCCGATTATTACTCCCTCTCGTCTATTGGCACATAATCTCTAGTCGCCGGTCCGACATACAGCTGGCGTGGACGACCGATACGCTGCTCAGGGTCATCCATCATTTCCATCCATTGCGCAATCCAGCCAACGGTGCGGGCCATAGCGAAGACAACTGTGAACATGTTGATTGGTATTCCCATTGCGCGCAGGATAATACCTGAATAAAAGTCAACGTTCGGATACAATTTTCTTTCCTTGAAATAATCATCTTCAAGCGCAATACGTTCGAGCTCCAGTGCAATCTCAAACAATGGATCCTCCTGCTCTCCCAGTTCGTTTAGCAACTCATGGCAGGCGTCTCTGATCAGTGTGGCACGGGGATCAAAGTTTTTATATATCCGGTGCCCGAAACCCATCAGGCGGTAGGGGTCATCTTTATCCTTTGCTCGAGCGACAAACTTCGGGATATTTTTTGCTTCACCGATTTCCTCAAGGGTCTTGATAACTGCCTCGTTGGCACCACCATGAGCCGGTCCCCATAGAGAGGCGATACCGGCACAGACACTGGCAAAAGGGTTAGCGCCAGATGAACTGGCGAGTCTGACGGAAGAAGTACTGGCATTTTGCTCATGATCTGCATGCAATATCAGGATAGTTCTCAGTGCCTTGGCATGAACTGGATTGACCTCATAGTCATCAGTCGGCAGAGCAAACATCATGTACAGAAAATTTTCTGAATAATCCAGTTTGTTCTTTGGGAAATTAAACGGCAAACCCATTGAGTACCGGTAACTGTCTGCTGCCAGTGTTGGCATTTTGGCAATCAGCCTATGAGCGGAAATCTCGCGATGACGCGGATTGGTGACATCAGTTGAGTCATGATAGAAAGACGACATCGCACCCACGCAGCCAAGCATAAAGGCCATCGGGTGCGCATCATGCCGGAAGCCGCTATAGAAGCGACGCATTCCCTCATGCACCATCGTATGACAGGTAATATTACAACGGAATGTTTCTAGCTGAGCAGCTGAAGGAAGGTGGCCATTCAATAATAAATAGCAGACCTCGATATAGCTGCTCTTCTCTGCCAGCTGCTCGATAGGATAGCCGCGGTACAGCAATATCCCCTCATCGCCATCGATGTAGGTAATGTAACTGCTACAGGTGGCGGTCGAAACAAAACCCGGGTCGTAGGTAAACATGCCCAGCTCGGAATACATCTTACGGACGTCAAATACTCCCGATCCATGTGTTCCATGCTGAATGGGAATATCGACTTTTTTACCCGATCTATTATCCGTGATTGTGACTGTATTTTCTTTTTCTGCCATATCTAAACCCTCTCATTCTAAATCTATATCCTTTACATAGTGGATCAGTATCGTCGTGAACTTTTTCGCACAAACGAAAATTATAGCAGAATTAAATTAGCTAATATGCCCCAGTAAGCTTAATCCTGGTCTTATCAGGCATCCCCGCGTATTTTCATATCCACTTCACGCTGATGTGCAAAATCAAGCATACGCTGTATTGGAATTATCGCTTTATCGACGATATTACTGTCTATTTCTATGGCTTTACCACCATGCTTAAGAATATCGTGTAATTTTTGCATGGTATTAATTGCCATCCATGGGCAATGCCCACAGGAGACACAGCTAGCACCTTTGCCTGCAGTCGGTGCCTCGAGCAGTTCCTTGTCACCAGCAACCGATCGCATTTTGTAAAAAATCCCACGATCGGTGGCAACAATAAAGCGTTTCGCATCACTTTGCTGGACAGCATTAATCAGACCCGTTGTCGAGCCAACAACATCAGCCAGCTGAATGATTGAACGTGGAGACTCGGGGTGTACCAGCACCATGGCATCCGGATACTGCTTCATCATCTGCTGCAGTTCGACACTTCTATACTCATCATGTACCACACAGACACCGCCCCACAGCAACATATCGGCACCGGTCTCATTCTGTATATAGTCACCGAGGTGACGATCAGGCGCCCAGATGATTTTTTCGCCCTGCTGATGCAGATGACGGACGATATCGAGTGCAATGCCTGATGTCACGACCCAATCGGAACGCGCCTTGATTTCAGCGCTGGTATTGGCGTATACCACCACTTTACGATCAGGGTTGGCATCACAGAACTCGCTAAAACGGTCAATCGGGCAGGAAAGATCAAGCGAGCAGGTCGCTTCATCCTCAACCATCAGCACACGCTTTTCAGGATTGAGTATTTTCGCGGTCTCACCCATGAATCGCACACCCGCGACAATTAATGTCTGCGCCGGGTGGTCATGGCCAAAACGTGCCATTTCCAGTGAATCGGCGACATGACCGCCGGTTTTCAGTGCCAGTTCCTGCAGATCATCATCGACATAGTAATGCGCCACCAGCACAGCATCCTGCTGCTCCAGCAAGTCACTGATTTCAGCCACCAGTTGTTCTTTTTTTTCTTCAGGCAATGGCAATGGGCAAGTTATCTCTGCCGCCAGTTGCTCTATGCGGTTGAGTTCCTGGTCACTGATGGTAGCTTTAATGCCTGTAGTCGTAAATTGATCTTGCATAGGAGAATTCTCGGTTAGTGGGTGTGCTACTTCGCTCTTTAACAGAGAAAATATAAGATAACATATAGTACTTGTAGAAACAGTCAAGGAATATCGATATTATCAGACATCGACACTGTTATTCCTACGAATGCTTTCGTCTCGCCAGAGGGGCAGTTTATGAGTAATCTATGCCGTGTTACCTTGATCACCATCCTGCTTTTCACCAGCAGCATTGCCCATACCTCAGACCTTGCCAAGGAGCAACGCTGGGCCGAGCAGATTGTTGATGCCATTTTTGACGGTGAACCAGTCACGCTAAAAGATGGTGAACTTGAATTTCTAGCCATCTATACGCCGTCTGCGACAGACAAGACTAGCGATGCAGCGATTGTAATGCACGGCCTGGGAGTGCACCCGGACTGGGACCAGGTCATTCGCCCACTTCGCACAGCCTTGCCTGAACGCGGATGGAGTACGTTGTCACTACAAATGCCTATCCTTGCTAATGGGATAGGAGATGAGGAATATGCACCCTTATTCAGCGACGTCTCAGGCAGAATCGAGGCCGGGATTAACTACCTGAAGCAACAGGGCGCAAAAAGAATAGTCATCATTGCACATTCACTGGGCGCTGCAATGGGAAGCTATTACCTGTCAAACCATCGCCCGGAAGCTATAATTGGTTTCGTCGGTATCGGTATGGGAAGTTCTAGTAAGCCTGTTATGGATAATGAGACTTCTCTAAAGTCTGTGGATGTACCCGTGCTTGACCTTTATGGTGAAAATGACCTTGGCGATGTCGTGGCAGGTGCAGAAGCAAGAAAGCAGGCAATAGAAAGCAATAAAGCTACCTATTCAAAACAGGAAATGGTTCCTGGTGCAGGTCATTTTTTTGATGGGAAAGATGAGGTCCTAATTGATGAAGTAACGGCTTGGATAAATGGGTTGTAAAGAAATAACAGTTTTAAGTTTTAAGTTTTAAGTTTTAAGTTTTATCGAATGATGGCCTCTATATTTGCTGTGTCAATACAATCATGTTTCAAAACCAGAATGTACCTGTCATGTTAACGCCCGGTGTTACTTTTTGATGACTTGAAACTTGAAACTTTTTTTCTTATTCGCCTTTCAACACAAATTCTACCAAGACGATTTTCGCGATAAAGCCGACAAAGCCCAAACCCAGGGCAAGTGATAAGGCTATATAGGCCCATTTACCACCGCCGGATTCCTTGCCTAATTTCCAGATAATGAAGCCCATCCAGACCATAAAGATGGTCACACAGATATTCATTGCATAGTTTTCAAATTCTGCGACGGTCAAAGGAACTCTCGATTGGTTTAATAAAATTCAAGGCTCGATCTTGCATCAAGTCTCAGGCTCGTCTGGTGCAGCATTCAATTGTTAGCGTGATTTTTTAATCAGCTCGTAAGCAGTCTGTATTTCCTGTGTCTTTTCTGTCGCTATCTTCATCATTTCTTCCGGCAGCCCTTTAGCTACCAACTTATCTGGATGGTGACGTGACATCATTCTGCGATAAGCTTTTTTGATTTCTTTGTCAGTACTGCTACTTGGAATTTCGAGTATGGCATAGGCATCACTAAGGCTCATGCGGTCGCGTCCGGAAACTCCGCCATAATTTCGCTCTGCACCTGCGGCACCGGCAAGTACGTCAAACTCATCTGGTGATATCCCCAGGCGCTGACAAATATGCAGCAGCATTGCACGTTCTTTCTGGTGCATCTTGCCATCAGCATAGGCCGCCTGCAGCTGTATTTCGATAAACAGACGAATCAGGTGCTGGCGCCGATGACATTCACGACGAAATTGCTCCAGAATGGTATCGAGAGGAAAGTCTCTGGCTTTACCCTGCTGAAAAAGATTAATCGCTACCTTGCGCATTTCTGCATCAAGTTCCATTGATGCCATGACCTGTCGGGCATTGGCGATCTCATCCTTTGATACATGGCCATCTGCCTTGGCAATATGCCCCATGACAGAAAATGTGGCGGTAAAAAAGGCAGTCTGGACACGCTCCTGATCACCCGGTGCAGTAGTGGCCTGCAGTTTCATTCCGGAATCAAAATTATGCCCGATTGCGGCGCCTATCAGCGCGCCAAGTGGCCCGCCCACCATAAAGCCGAAAGCTCCGCCGACCAGTTTTCCCCACCAACTCATATCATCAACTCCTGCAGATGTACGTTTTAATCAACATAAACATTATTTAGACTTACTCAACCAGAACCACCAGATGACAATCACTATAAGTGCGAGGCCAAAAATATTTACCAACAGCGTCATTCCTCAGCTCCTCGGTTTCCAGAAACGAAGTCGGTTAGCATTGCTGACGACAGTGACTGAGGACATCGCCATGGCAGCTCCGGCTACCATCGGATTGAGTAACAGTCCGCTGACTGGATACAGAACTCCTGCAGCTATCGGTATGCCAATACTATTGTAAACGAAGGCGCCAAAGAGGTTCTGCCATATATTTTTAACTGTCGCACGGGAAAGCTCGATGGCAGTGGGAACGCCGCGTATCGAACCACCCATCAGAGTGATGTCTGCACTTTCTATCGCCACGTCCGTTCCGCTGCCGATCGCAAAACCGACGTCAGCGCGCGCCAGTGACGGTGCATCATTCAAGCCGTCTCCTACCATTGCCACCTTTTCACCGGCATTTTGCAGTTGCCGAATAATCTTTTCCTTTTCATCCGGCAGCAGCTCGGCAAAGACTTCATCAATACCGACACTGGCAGCAACTGCCTCAGCAGACGACTGCCGGTCACCGCTTAACATGACTGTTCTGATATTTAGCCTGTGCAGGGCCTCGATTGTTGCAGCCGAATCATGCTTGATTTGATCTTCTATCAGCAACACGGCCAACAGCGTACCGCCCCTTGCCAGTAATACCGGTGTCGCAACTGAACTGTCAGCTTTGTCCAGCAAGCCACTTAGCTCGTCGAGATTCACATCATGCTGGCGCATGAAGCGTTCATTACCCAGCAGTACTGTTTCATTCTCTGTTACTGCCTTAACACCATGACCTGTAATGGCCTCAAACTTTTCAACAGTGAGGGCTTTTACTTTCCTCTTTTTTGCCGCCAGAACCACCGCTTCTGCCAGCGGATGTTCCGAGTTTTTTTCTAAGCCAGCAGCCAGCGCCAGGATATTTTCTTCGGATTCATTCAGTGCCAGTATTTGACTGACTTCCGGCCTGCCCTGCGTGATCGTACCGGTCTTATCAAGCACAACTACAGTTACTTTACCCGCCAGCTGCAGCGCCTCGCCATTTCTTATCAGTATGCCCTGTTCAGCGGCTTTGCCAATCCCCGCCATGATTGAGATCGGGGTTGCCAAACCGAGTGCACAGGGACAGGCAATAATCAGTACTGTCATCATAGTGACCAGTGCATATGCGACTTTTGGCACAGGTCCGAAGTTGAACCAGGCAAGAAAGGTCAGGATTGCAATAATTAGTACTGCAGGGACAAACACTGAAGCGATGAGGTCTACCAGGCGACCTATCGCTGGCTTTGTGTTCTGTGCATCCCTGACCAGTTGTATAATCCGCGCAAGCACAGTTTCGCTGCCTATGTGACTTGCCTTGAACAGGAAACTACCGCTTTTGTTGAGAGTGCCGCCAATAACCGTGTCACCAATATGCCTGACAACAGGCAGAGGTTCACCAGTCAGCATTGATTCATCAATATTGGAACTTCCCTCTACGATTTGACCATCGACCGGAATTTTTTCACCGGGACGAACACGCACTGTTTCATCCAGTCCGACATCAGCAATCGGAATGTCGTGCTCTTTGCCATCACGGACTACGCGCGCCGTTCTTGGCTGCATACCGATAAGTCGCTTTATCGCTTCTGAGGTTTTTCCCCTGGCACGCATTTCCAGCGCATTGCCGAGGTTTACCAGTGTAATGATGACTAGCGCTGCTTCAAAATAGGCATGTTGCGCAAGGCTTGGGATAGCTTCAGGGAATAACACGACTGCCATCGAAAACAACCATGCAGAGCCGGTTCCCAATGCGATCAGGGTATCCATGTTTGCGTTATGGTGGCGCAGGGTATTCAGGGCACCACTGAAAAAATGACCACCGGAGTAGGCCATAACAGCCAGGGTCAGCAACCCTGTCAGAAGCCAGAAAATCTGCCCGGAAGATGTTGTAACTGGCGGAAGTAGATCTGACATCCCGGCTACAAACAGCGGCAGTGCCACAGTCCCCGCAACTACTGTTTTCTTCAACAGGTTTCGGTAGTATGCAAATTCAGCGGCCTCTTTCTCTTCTTCATCAGCAACTCCACGCATGACTGCCGCACCGTAACCGGCAGCCTTGATCGCTGCCAGCACGTCTTCTACTGCCGCCTCACCCGTAAAAGTAGCCGTATGATCGGCAAAATTAACAACTGCATTGTCTAACCCGACCACAGAAGACATGGCATCTTCAACCGCGCCGACACAACCCGCACATGACATGCCGGTGATGGACAGGCGATAACCCTGTTCAGTCATTAATCTGCTATTTCAGCCGGGTAGCCGGCATCAGATAACCGGCTGATCGCTTCATCGAGATCAAATTCACCGGACAACACTGCATTTCCCTTCTGCAGATCAATGTCCACATTTTCCAGTCCGGGCAAGCCCTGTAGCGCTTTTTGTGCATTAGCAACGCAGCCATTACACTTCATGTTGCTGATATTGATAGTAGTCATCTACATACTCCTGTCATTATTCCGGGGCAGAAACAAAAAAGGCGCTGACAAGCAGCACCTTTCAAGTACTAAAAAGTACTAATCAGCTATATTCTATCAGAATGCCTGCCCGGGTTTGACACCAGCAGCTTTAAGAATCATCGCAAGCGGACAAAAACGGGTAAACGCTGACTGCAGCAGATTTGCGCCAACAAACACTGTCAACCACATCCAGTTAGGGTTGTGATAGTGGGTTAATGCAACACTAACAAGGATTACCATGCCTGCAAAGGCCAATACCATTCTGTCTATACTCATTTTAACAACACCTCATAGCTTATCTAACCAGTGTTTTACCGGTTCCAATCGTTAAAAATACACAAAGGTCTGCGGATGCAAACCATTCAAAAGATAAAAAATTGTGGCGCTATTATCCCAGATGAAGAATTAAACGTCAGTGACAAGGTCACAGAAGGTAAATAAAGGCTAAATTGGTGTATCTAAATGGTGCCGCAGGGCAGATGAATCTGAAATTTTGATTACGCCGCGCCCCAATTTCACCCAGCCTCGGCGCTCAAACTCTTTTAGCTGCCTGCTAACAACTTCTCTTGCAGTACCAAGCTCTGCTGCCATTGCCTGGTGAGTGGATTTAATATCACCAGTATCAGTAGCGGAATCGAGAAGATACTGGCCGAGACGAATATCCATGCGCCCGAAGGCAACATCCTCAACCAGAAGAATCAAATCAGCGATGCGTCGACCATAGCTTGAAAAAACAAAGGAGCGAAAACCGGCAGAACCGGCAATCCCTTCATCAAACATCTTAACCGGGATGCTGATTGCACGAAGATTATTTTCTGTGACACCTTCAGCCGGGTAGCGCTGGTGACTCAGCAGGCATGATGTAGTGAGAATACAGGCTTCGCCGGCATTTACGCGGTAAAGCACTATTTCCCGCCCGTTTTCGGCCATTTTCTGCACCCTGACAGCACCTTCAATAACGAACATATAGTTCTGGCAGCCATCTCCATCACGGAATACTGTAGTACCAGCCGGAATCTCTACCGGGCGTGCAGAATCCAGTACCTTCTGCCATACCGGGTCATCCAGCCCGGACAACTCCGGAAAATAGGACAGCCACTCATCAATAACTGTACGGTCCAGGCGGGGTGGTTCAGGAACTACAAATTCATTCTTGTTCTTTTGCATAGGCGAGTCCGATTTAGCTGGAAGCAGAAGGACTAGACCTGATCAATCAGCGACAAAGCGCCTGCAGGGCATCAATATCTCGCAGGGTTATCATGCGGTTCTCAACATCGATAATTTCGTCTTCATGTAAACTGCTCATGCGGCGACTGACGGTTTCCAGCGACAGGCCAAGGTAGTTGCCAATTTCTTCGCGTGTCATCGGCAATCTGAAAGTGAACTGCTCCTTACTTCGCAACAGTAAACGCCGATACAGGCTAAACAGGAAGCAGGT